>ULRE01021696.1_pt1 | contig 15909 bp, 20 predicted proteins | sample 1955141 | NCBI WGS metagenome assembly ULRE01 (sample SAMEA4835674, study PRJEB28245) | human gut metagenome | biome: gut microbiome; material: fecal sample | place: Denmark | collected 2008
CAGGAAGAATCTGCCAGCAAATCGAAGAAGGCGAAATAACCATGGCTGACCCAATCACAGCGGCAGACGTGCAGGCGTTCCTCGGTGAATTGGGTTATTCCATTCCCGGCGCGCTGCTGGACCCGATCCTTTGCATGGTGAACAATATTATCCCGTGCCTCGATGGCGCGGGATATGACGACTGCAGCGCAAAACTCATCCTGATGTATGCCGCTGCGCTCATGGCGACGTCATCCGGTGCCCGGCGAATAAAATCGCAGGGGGCGACATCAGGAGCGTCGCGCTCGTTCGATTACGGAGACGACGGCATTACCTGGCTGCGTGACTCGCTGGCGAAACTGGATACCAGCGGCTGCACCAGTGAACTTCCGATCAGCGCTGGCAACAGTGTGGGCCTGTTTATGGTGGTCGGGGGCTGTTAATGGCATGGGTTTCAGTTCAGCAACGGCTTCCGCGGACGTTTACTCGGGTGTGGGTTATCACCGATACCGGTGAGCAAACGACAGCGTACGTGAAAAGCGACGGTGAGTGGTACATCAACTGCGACCGTATACGCGCCACAGGCGCTGTTGTGCTGCGATGGAGGGATGACTGATGTCATCGGTAGCCAATTGGTCATACACCGCGACGGCGACAATCTGGCGGCGCATACGCGATGCTGACGGTAGTGATACCGACGGCGGAGGTCAGCCGTACGGGTGGGAAGCGCCGATCGCTATCCTCTGCGACTACCAGGGTGGCCTCTCTGCAAAAATCGGTGACCTCGGCCGGGAGATCGTGGTTAAAAACACGATATGGACCGAGTACGCAACGGCGCGGGAGGGAGATTACATCCTGATTGGCGCATCGACCGATGCGGCTCCGCCGGACGAGGCCGATGAGATTCGCCAGATAGTTCAGTTCGCCGATACCTTCGAGCGACTAGCGGACGATTTCGCACTGATTACGGGAGTCTGATTATGGGCGCTAAAGTTCGCGGCATCCGCCAGGCAAAGGCCAATCTCGACCGTATCATTAAGGACGTGCAGGGGCGCAAGGTGGTGCGCGCGTTGCAGTCGGCGATGCTCATCGGTAGTGCACAGGCGGCGCTTTATACTCCTATCGATACGTCGACGCTCATCAATAGCCAGTTCCGGGAAATCACTGCTAACGGCGTGCGGGTGACCGGGCGCGTTGGCTATACGGCGTCTTATGCTGTGTTTGTTCATGACCCCGAAGTGAAGCAGAACTTCCGGCGCGCAACGGCGCGGAAAGAGTTCTTAACGAAGGGCTTCGAGGATACCCGCAGTCAGATTGATGCGGTGGTGAAAAAGGAGCTGAGCCTATGACCCCGGCTATGTACATGCGCCTCAAAGACCTCTTTGTGGCTGAAGGGCTAACGGCTGACTTTAAGGTGCAATGGCGGCAATGGCGCGATACCGGGAAGGCAGCCGATCAGTTCATCGTGTTCCGGCCGTCCGGCGGCACCGATATCAGCTATGACCGCGGCGGCGACTGGTATGTGATGGTTGATGTCGTCTCATCGAAATCGAATCCTGATGCTGCTGACGCCGCGGTAAACGCCATCGTCGAGTATATCAGCTTGCAGTCGGGGGCCGATGACTGCGTAGGCGCGCTGCGGCTTGTCGGTAATGTCCCGGCGCCGATCCCTACCGAAGAGGGCCGGTTAGTAACCCGGATGCTCGTATCCTGCACATACGGGGAGTAACCATGATTTACCCCTTCGATGCTTCCTATGCTCAGGAAGTGCTGAGAAAGCATTACCAGTATGCGGATGTCCTCGCTAATCCCCGCGAAAGTCTTGCTGCAAAGACAACTGGGCTCATTGCTCACGACGAACACCTCTCGAAATGGGATGGTGATAAAAGCACGTCAGAAATTCGCCGGGAGTTGTCGAGAAACACCGAAGATATTGAAACCAGGGCGGCATAAACCGCCAGAATCACCCATCAGGCTGCCATATGGCGGCCTTTTTTATTTGAGAGGTACACATGCAAGGCTGTGCTAATGATACCGGCAAGCTGATTGGTAAGGTGGCCGTGCTACGCATGGCTATGGGCTGTGCTGATACCGTTCCGGCCCTTTCCGAATGGAAACGCCTGGGCGCGCTAACCACCAAAGGTTTCGACTACTCAATGAATACCGTCACCTCTGAAGCTGACGATACGAAAGGTCTGGTCGAGAACCTGGTCAACAACATGGATTTCACCATCTCCGGTGAAGGTGAATTCCGTAAGCAGGATAAAACGACTGAAATCGGCGCCATTGCTATCTCGAAATATATTTTCGATGAAGTCCAGGCCGGTCGCCAGCCGACGCTCTGGGTCCGCTTCGACTTTGTGGGCGAGGATGCCGGGACCTACATCATGGGGTATTTCAACACCACTTCATGGTCGGGTGATTTTGGTACTTCTGATATTTCGACGTTCTCCGGTGAATGGAAAGTATACGACGCTGACACTGTCGTGTTTGAAGTAGCTGGCCCAGCGCTGGCATTCACCACGAACCTGACAGCAACCAAGACAGTAGCTGCTGGCTCAGCCCTTAACATGTCGGTAGCGGTCGATGGCGGCACCTCGCCTTACACCTATGTTTGGAAGAAAGACGGCTCTGTCGTCAGCGGGCAGACAACGGCGACCTTCAACAAGGCCAGCGCTGTTTCCGGTGATGCCGGGGTTTATACCTGTGAGGTAACCGATTCTGCATCAACTCCTGTGAAAATCACGTCTGTTGCGTGCACTGTGACCATCAGCTAACTCCATGGCTTTTCGTGAATAGTACAAAGGGCGTTCTGCGCCCTTGATACTGTTTATGGAGCGACTATGACCCCGATTAAAGAATTAGGCGAATGCGTTATCGGTACCGGTGATCGGGAATTCTTTTTCCGGCCGTCGTTTCGCAACATGGCACGCATTGGAGAGCCGGAGGAGATTGTTCAGGCGTTCTATGACCTGTGCAATGATGAGGCGACGCCATTCGTGCGGCGCGTATCTGAGGCCTATATCCGCGATGAGTACAGCCGAATTCCTGATTGCGTCCTGCGGTTTATGCAAAGCGGGCTCCTGTCACGCAAAGCGATCATGGCTGCTCACACGGTACTGACAGCATGTTGTGACGATGATATCGGCGATTTGGTTGGATGGATGAAGCCGGGGAAATCACGCAAGCGTGGCTTTGTCTGGCGCCCGGGCAGCATGCCGCCGGAAAGTATGGTCATTGTCGCGCAAAGCCTGATGATGCACGGCATCATCGGCAAAGCGAAGGTGCGTAAGCTGCAGCGTTACGAAACGAACGAGACAACCGCAGAATTCCGTGCTGCCGACTACATCATGGCTGCCCGCAACCATTTCGGCATAAGCCGGGAAGAGGCAGAGAACCTCACGATGACAGAGTTCGCCATGATGATTAACGCCAAATACCCGAACCAGAAAGGCTTTACCCGCGAAGAGTACGACACGGTTATGGACGAAGACGATCGCCGCTGGCAGGCGTTAATGCAGCAGGAACAAGCCAGCAAAGCCAAATAAACCAGCCTCGGCATAGCCCGGGGCTTTTTTATACCCGCAATACCCCGCGCTTCACACGCGCACATCACAACACAGAACCTTTCAGGATGACCCTTGAGGATACCGGTTTGGCTATCGGTGCCTTTCTGTGGGCCGGATTCCTGTGTGACAAGGTTCATCACTAAAAGGTAATACCGATATGTCTAATATCATCCCTATGAATTACGATGACCGTTCATTCCCTTTTACAGCAGATTGCTGGTTCAATGCCACAGTTGCTGCAAAGCATCACGGCAAGCTTCCGAAGGACTGGCTAAAGACTGAGGCGACAAAAATTTACATCGCCGAATTGGCTGAAGAGCTTGGAATTGCTGGCTCCAGCGTAAAAGAGGATTTTTCTCCCCTTTTAGTCAGAGTGGAGAAAGGGCGAAACGGCGGGACCTGGCTTCATCCGGAGTTAGCGGTGGAATTCGCCCGCTGGCTGTCTGTCAAATTCGCCCGCGCCTGTGACCGACACATTAAAAATCTGCTGCTGAGTAAAAACTTCCAGCTCACCGAAGATCAGATTGTCGGCCTGATGGTCTGCCAGCAACCAACGTCGTGGGAAAAACGATTTAAAGACCCTTTCTACCAGGCGTTGTCGAAAATGTCCGGCCTTCCTTACTTTGGACATGTTGGCGGTTGCCCTGCGCTGTTCGGGCAGATCACCGCTCGCTGGGTGTACGGTGTCGCTCTTCCTGATTATGTCTATCAGGCAGCCAAACAGGCGGCCGGAGACAGCAAGGAGAAGATTCACCAACACCTTAAGCCTGATGCGTTGGATAAGGTCGAGCAACAACTGATCGCCGTTACCAACATCGCCAGTTGCAGCATTGACCAGAAGGACTTCGAAGCCCGTTGCATGGCTGCATTTCCCGTTAAGGGGCAGATGAAGCTGCTGTATGCGGCGGCTTGACCATGAATAACCGAATCGTTGAGTGCGCCTCCAGAGCGGGGCGCGACTTCTCGGAATTCATGAAAGGCGAGAAGAACATGATGGAGGCGCTGCGGTCTTCTGAAGAGTTCACTGAGCAGTTACGCCTTCACGGCTGCGTTAATCACCACTTCGTCAATTTCATGATGATGAAAGCGATCATGAAGGTGTTCGACGATATGCAACGCGAAGAGAAACGTGAAGAACGCCGACGCAAACGAGCAGAACTGAAAGGCAAATAGCCCACTCAGGTGGGCTTTGCCGCTCCATCATCCTTGAAAACGACCTCATTGGCATTCTCAATGAATTCCGTCACCTCTCGGTGGCTGGCGTTCTCGAGGGATATTTCTTTATTGCCATTTTTTAAGGTTACTTTCCTCTTACCGTTACGGTTTATGTAGGCGATAAAGCAAGCACTGAATGCGGTCCAGAAAGCCCCGGAATTAATAAGCTCTATCACTATCTCCTTTGCCGTTTCCTGGGCAGAGTTAACCGCAAACGAAGGGCCTTTACTCACTTTCTTTTCAACGGAGTGCTTTATGTCGTACTCATCAAGAATTGCACAAAAAGCATCTGATATTTCAGACGGCAAAGACAGCTTTAAGTCAGCGTTACGCATCACTTACACCTTTGATGGTTGGTCCTCAAGATTAAAATACTTATGCTTCTTCCTTAACTCCGCACTAGGCGCTTTGTTTTACAAAGACTTAGAGCAAATCATCTACCATGAAGACCTTGAAAAGGTCACCGGTAACATGGAAAAAGTGAAGAAGTGATTACTTCTCCTTGCTGTATATACCTTTAAGCGTATCGAATACGACCTTCTTAAACTGCTCTGCCTGCTGGTCTGCAAGGCGCTCGGCGTCGTCGCGGTAGCCGGATACTGGAGATGGCTGATCCAGTGCGTCTTGCACGATTTGCAGAAGTTCGGCGTTTATAGACCGTCCGTTAAGCTTTGCCCTTTGCTTAACCTTTTCCTTTATCTCAGGGGTCATCCTGAAATTGAATTGTGGATCTTCTCGCGACATATGCCCTCCGTTTGTTGACATCATACGACGGTGGTATTACGCTAACAATGAGACCACGGTGATATGTTTGGAGGCAAAGTGAAAGGAGCAAGAAATTTACCGCAGTTTAACCTACGGTGGCCGGCGGAAACTTTAGCTCTGGCTAAGCAGGTTGCAGCGGAGAACGGCAGGTCTTTGAACGAAGAACTTTATCGGATGTTCATGGACAGGATGAAAGAAGAAGGGCGATGCGTCGCTTAAAAGTTGAAGCCCCAACTGCGGGAACAGTCAGGGCTTCGGTATCGAACAAACCAGCTAGGAATATCGACATGGCAAGTATAGCAATTCTTGAAGCAGTTAACACCTCTTACGTTCCGTTCAACGGCCAGCAAGTTATCACTGCTATGGCATCTGGTATCGCTTATGTAGCGATGAAGCCTATCGTTGAAAACCTCGGTATGAGCTGGGGGACTCAGCAGCAGAAGCTTATGAAGTCTCTGGAAAAATTCAACTGTATTCATATGAATATGGTTGCTGCTGACGGCAAGCTACGCAAGCTTCTGTGCCTTCCCCTGAAAAAACTCAACGGTTGGCTGTTCAGCATAAACCCAGAAAAAGTCCGCGCCGATATCCGCGACAAGCTGATCCGGTATCAGGAAGAGTGCTTCACTGTTCTGCATGACTACTGGACAAAGGGTAAAGCTGAGAACCAGCGCAAAAAGACAACGGTAGATGAAAGAACGCCGCTGCGGGATGCAGTTAATATGCTGGTAAGCAAAAGGCATATGATGTACCCGGAAGCTTACGCCATGATCCATCAGCGCTTTAACGTGGAGAGCATTGAGGATTTAGAGGCGACTCAGATTCCTGATGCCATTGAGTATGTTCACCGCGTTGCGCTTGAGGGTGAGTTCCTCGGTAAGCAGGAAGAGTTACCGGCTCCGAAATTGAACCTCCCGGACATCACAATGGAATGGTGGTACAGCAACAATTTCCCGATGCGGGTTGGCAACCTTGAGCGCTATCCGGGGCATAAGGTATGGCATGACTTAACCTTGACGCCGTTGATGATGTACGGCGAAGACGCTAAATCACCTGCACTGTTCCTGATTGAGACGCTTGAGAAAATGGGCTTCGATATGGTCGGGCCACGAATTGAGGTCGAAACTATGCGGATCATGCTTGGTAAGGGAAAGCAGAGAATCAGAGTTATGGGTGATGGGCGAGTTAAGTATCTACTTTCTCTTTAACGCTACACGCGATCACAAACCCGCTTAACTGCGGGTTTTGTCGTTAGAAATGGTATGAACATGAAAGAAATAATGACTCGCATTGAGATGGTAGCGGAAAACCAAGAAAAACTTATCGCCGATACTCGCAGTGACCTGCGCGGCATAAGCTCTGATATGCAATCCATGGAGCGCCGGATAGTCGATAAGATGGACAAAAACCAAAAACAGCTGGTTTGCTTGCTTGTTTTGGTAATCCTCATGCCTATCTTCATCGCGTTGGTTACCAAGTAGCGCTGCTGCGGGTTTTGTCGTATCGCTTCCCCTCTGCTACGATTGCCGCATCATTTACTGATGGGGATAGGGATATGAAAAAGGTGATTTTAGCGGCGTTAATTGGACTTTCAGGCGTGGCTCATGCCGAATGGAAGCACGAAGTTACTCAAGACAAAATGGGGAGAGGTAGCGATGAGATCGCAACCGTCGTAAGTAGCAATGCTTTATCTCTTCAGCCTCCTTATGAGGGAAAACAAAATGCAACGTTTTCATTGCGAAGTCTTAGAGGTGAAAATAATGAATTTGTTGTTGCAGTAGAGAAGGGACAAATAATTTGCGAACAAGATGGATGCGGATTATTAGTTAGAGTGGATGATGAAAAAGCATTTCGGCTTATTGGATCTCATCCTAAAGATGGAAGCTCAGATATGGTCGTTGGTTCAATTAATACAGAAGATTTAAGAAAAATAAAAAAGGCAAAATCAATTTTAATTGAATTGACTATTTACCAAAATGGCGAGCATGTACTTGAGTTTGATAGTAAAGATAATCCATTCGTCGGCAGGAAAACTTATCTTATCTCTGAGATTAGAGAGATGATTGATTCTGGAAAACCACCAAAGCGCACAAAAACATCAGAAGTTCCTATGGATATGCCTAAATTTGATATATGCAAAAAAGTAGCAAATAAAAGCTCTGAGGATGGGAAAATCACCGTCACAGAGGTGAACAAAAAGGATGAATTCACTACTGCTACGTATGGTGAAGATTCTGTTACGACGCTTGCGTGTAAGAGAGGTAGCAAAACGTCTATGCTTTCATTTTTTAGATATGATTAACTACCTACAAAGTATTTATAGGTCACATAAACCTCGCTCTGGCGGGGTTTTTTATTGCCCGGAGAAAAGTAAATGGCTGAGAGCGCTGGCGGAATTTATTACGACATTGAGATGGATGTACAAGGGCTTCTCGTTGCACAGCAGCGCGTTAATCAGCGCCTGGATATGATGGAGCGCGGTTTCGACGGCACTGCACGCGCCGTGAACAACACTGAGCGTTCTATGTCCAGCCTGTCAGGCGTGGCTGTTGCTTTGGCTGCCGCTCTTTCTGTGAAGCAGGTTTCAGAATATGCCGATGCTTGGGCAACAGTAAATAACAAGCTATCAAACTCAGTAAGGCCCACAGAGCAGTTAGCAGATGTTACGCAGCGTGTTTTTGATGTCACTCAGTCAACAAGAAGTAGCCTTGATGCAACCGCCACACTGTACGCAAGACTGGAAAGAGGAACGCGGCAGTACAATACATCAGCAGAAGATTTGGCAAAACTCACCACGATAATTAACCAAGGTTTTGTCGTTTCTGGCGCAACAGCACAAGAGGCTGAAAATGCCATCATCCAACTATCACAGGGGATAGCCTCTGGCGTGCTGAGGGGTGAAGAATTCAACTCAGTTGCTGAGCAGGGTAGCCGCCTCATGGTTGCCCTGGCTGATTCTTTGGGGGTTGGTATTGGCGAACTGCGCGCGATGGCTGCGCAAGGGAAGTTGACCACCGATGTGGTGGTAAATGGACTGCTTTCTCAGGGCACGGCGATAGGAAAAGAATTTGCCAATACCACGACGACGATCAGCCAGGCACTGCAGGTTGCTGGTAACAACGTAACTAAATTCTTTGGCGAAAACTCTACCGTAAAAACTGGCGCCGCTATTTTTAATGATGCAGTTGTGACTGCAAGTGAAAACATAGGCGTCCTGAGCGCTGCATTAACTGCTGCAGCAGCAATTATGGGAAGCCGCTATGTCGGCGCATTGACAATGTCTGCTGCCTCTCAGATCCAGTCTGCTTTGGCGGCCCAGCGTCAGGCCACTGCCAATGCCCAGGCCGCTCAGTCTGCGCTAATAGCTGCTACGTCAGTGAAGAGAAAGGCGGTTGCAGACAAAGAGGCGGCTTTGTCCTCCCTTGCCTTAGCGCAGGCAGAATATAATGTGGCCAAGGGTAGTGCAGCTGAAATGCTTGCGCTGGATGCATTAATTGCAGCTAAATCAAGAGCAAGTGCAGCATCATTGTCTTTGGCGCAGGCAGAAACTGCACAAGCCGCGGCATCTGCACGAGCAGCAACTGCAGCAAGTGCTGCCTCGGTAGGTATAGGCCTTGCGCGTGGAGCGCTTTCTTTGATTGGTGGTCCTGGTGGCGCTGCCATGCTGGCAGCATCAGCCATTTTCTACTTCTGGCAGAAAGCTCAACAAGCCAGAGAGGAGGCGCTCCGCTTTGCCGATAGTCTGGACAAAGTAAACGCCTCAATGAAGGCGATGAATAATACCCAACTCAGGGGCACCATCGCCGATGCTAACGAGTCTATTAGAGCGCAGAAAGATGAAATTTCCGATCTGCAGGCGGAGGTTGACTCTTTAAGTTCTAGATATCGTAATTTCACCCCAGAAGCTCAAGCTGTAGCTGAATCATTGGGCCAAGGATCTGATTTTGCCCGTCAGCAGGCTGAGGTTTCTGACCAGTTAGCCAAGAAATCAAGGGATCTTGCCAACGCTCAAGATAAGTTGGCGCAAACTCAGGAAACTGCGGCTGAAGCCAACAGAACATTAACAAACAACATGCTCACTTCAATGGGTGTGCATGATGGGCTGATCCAAAAGGGTTGGTCACTTGAGCAGGTGCAGAGCGCGGTTGCGAAGGCTTTCGGTAACACTGCTGATGAAATAAACCGAGCAAATCAGGCTGGACAAAACTTCAACCCCAAAGCGCTGCAGGTTTCTCCTCCTACTGCTGATGGCGACAAAGTAATTCTCAACCTCGAAGAGCAGAACGAGTTACTGAAAATTCAGGATGAACGCCAAAGAGCAGTAACAAAAGCCAGGATGCAGGCGGCAAAGGTTACTGACAACCCAAATCAGATATCAAAAGCTGGCGATCTGGCGGGGGAAAACTTTGATCTGCAAAAATCTGAAGAGGCGCGCAAGGAGGCGCAAAGGAAGAGTGAGCAGCAGGATAAGCGTTCTGCCACCGCTGCAGAATCGGTAGCGCAGAAGCTCGATAAGCTACGAGCAGCACAGGATCTATCCACGGAGTCTGCCGAAAAGCGCCGCATCCAGGAAGCTGGCTTGCGTGCCGAGCAATCACTTGGAAGCGGAGCAACGCAGAAGCAACTGAATGAGGCAAGAGCGCTTGGTGAAGCAAATGAACGTGCTGCGCTATCCATTCAGAAGCGCAAAGAGGCTGAGCAGGGACAGAAGTACGCCAAGCAGGAGATAGCTTCCGCGCAAACTACTGTTGACCCTTCAACTGGACAGGCAGTTGATCCACTGGCACAGATTAATTTGCAGGAGCAACAAAAACTTGAGGCCCTAGCTAAGTACCAGGAAATTGATAAGCAAAACACCCAACTGTACGAGGACGCTAAAACTGCAATCATGCAGCAGGCCTCATACCAACGTCAGGCCATCCTTCTGCAGGAGCAACAGACCTATCAGCAGAATGTGAGTTCTCTTTTAGGAGAATCGTCGAATTTTGCTGGCTCCCTGGCGGATGCGATAGGTCAAGCAGCAGGGAAGTCGAGTGCGGCATATCAAGCGCTTTTCGCTATTAGTAAAGGGTTTGCGATTGCACAGGCGTCCTTGAATCTTCAGACCGCTATCAGTAATGCCATGGCTATCCCGTGGCCCGCCAATATTCCTGCTATAGCGCAAGCATTGTCTGCTGGCACGCAGATAGTTAGCGCCATAAGCGGAATAAACTATAGTGGCGGCCGTAAGAATGGAGGCCCGGTATCATCCGGCAATATTTACCCTGTAGGCGAAGGAAACCTTCCGGAGCTCATGCAGACCAGCAAAGGCCTGTTCATGATACCGGGTGATGGTGGAAAGGTATTCAGCAACAAGGATGTGACAAGCGGCTCGCCGAGCATCAAGAAGGCCTCTACTGGTAGCGAATATCAGAGCCAGAACAATGGCGGCAACGGATCAACCGGTTCGCAATCGTCGAAATCTATATCGGTAAACGTCCAGTTCTATGACCAAACATCCGGCGGACAGCACTCCTTTGAGGCGCAGGCAATGCAGGAAGGTAATGTGGTGACAGTTGATGCGTTCTTAAACGATCTTGACCGTGGCGGCCCGATGACATCAGGCATCAAAGACCGGTTCGGGCTTTCTGTAAAAGCTAACGGCGCTTACTAAATCAACCCGCTCCGGCGGGTTTTTTAATGGAGTAGATAAATGGAAGATAAAAAATTGCTGGCATCCATATCGGTCGACACCAGCGAGGCTCAATCGCAACTTGATAGCCTAATCTCCTTACTTGAGCTTAAATTTGGTTCCCTTCAGTCTGTCCCTGAGCGTATCTACGAGGAAATCCTTGCCGTGGCGAAAGACATCGTTTTTGCTGATAGCCCTTCCGCAGGAGGCGCAGGACTCGACATTGTCTATGGTGTGCGGTTCGGCGCTAAATATGAATTGCTCACTGCCGCAATCAGGGCAGGAGAGTTTGACTCTGAATTTCTCTGACATATACCCCATCCTTTCTCTGTGTGAAAAACACACAGTAACAGTGGTACACATTTAGCAACATCCTGATATTCGATCAGTGCCGCAGCCGCGGCTTTTTTTATGCCCGGAGGAAACGTGGCAACAGTTTCATACCCGGATATGCTGCCGCTTCCTCAGCGCGCAGACCAGAACATGACGCAGGATACGGCCTGGCAGACGACGACGCCGGCAGTCGGCCCCGTTATCTTCACGCCGCTAACCACTGACCTGAAATCGACCTGGTCGCTGCAGTGGAAATTCACGCTGCAGCAGGCCGAGCGATTTAAGTCGTGGCTCCGCTCACCGATGTACTGCGACCGTGGCCGTAACTGGTTCCAGATGCGGATTGATCTCGGCGATACGCAGGGCGTGCAGCTGCAGACGCTGCATTTCATCAGCATGCCGGTACAGACCAGCAAGAACGGCAATATCGTCACCTGGACCGCCAGCGTCATCTGTAACGGTATCGAGGACATCACCGAGGACTACGACGACTGGATCGTCGAGGCGCCAGAGAACTACGGCTACTGGCTGGATTACCTGGTTACTGCTGTTATGCCGAGGGCTGATTAATGCCGACTTTACGAGAGTGGAAAGAGCGCAGGCCGGCGAGCGATATCAAACAGACGGTGGAATTTTACCATCCGGCCTTTGGTTATTACCGGGTAGTCAATAACCTGTTCAGGCAGGCGACGTTTGGCGGAAACTCGTTCGAGCCAGCGCGATTCAGCGTGACCGAGCCGGCGCAGGACGGAACGGCGGTTATATCCATGACAATCACTTTTGTCGCCGCGACGGAGCATGTCCGGCAGACACTGAAAAGTTGGCGCGGGGCGGCGCGCATGACGCCGATAAAATGCCTGTATCAGCAGTGGAACGCGATCGGTGATGCATCATCCCTGAAAGACTGGACGCTTTACGTGAACGACATTTCCGCCGATGCCAGCAACGTCACCGTGACCGCCGGCAAGACCAATCCGCTAACGCTGGCCAACTCCATCATTTACACCACGAAAGACTATCCCGGGCTGATCACCGTATGACACAGAGCGACTTTATCGGGCTTGTTAACGGCAAGCCCTGGGCTAATCGCGCCTGCAGTTTTGAGCAGATGGACTGCTGGGGCCTGGTGGTTCTGTATTACCGGCATGTGCTCGGCCTGGAGCTGCATCACATCGCCGGCTACGAATCGGGCGCGGATTTCATCACCTGCTACGAACAGGAGCACGCGCACTGGCGGCGTGTGCCGGTTGCCGCCATCGGCTGCATCGCGGTTTTTTACCGCGGCGACGTGCCGGCGCATATCGGTGTGATGATCAGCCCGGTGAAATGCCTGCACGCCCGCGGGGAGTTTGGTTTTGTGCGCTGCGATAGCCCGCTGGCATTACTGAAGGTTTACAGCAAAGTGGAGTACATGGTGCATGGTTCGATATGAGTTACAGAGGCTGCCCGGCGCGCCGCTGCAGCGGGGAACGGTAGATGCCGGCACCACTTTGATGAGCCTCCTGGATTCTCTTCAGTTGCACCGAGATGTGGTCGTTAAACTGAATGGCCGCGCTCTGCCGGACGACTACGATATCAGTCGGCCACTGAGTGCCGGTGATGTTGTAGCGGTATTCGATCAGCCAGAGGGTGGTGTCGGAAAACTGGTCACAACAATATTGCGCCCGGTCTCGAAAATCCTGTCCGGCGCGCTGAAGGTGTTCGGCCTGTCAAACAAGCCGAGCGCTTCGGTATCGGTGGCGACTGGCGAATCCCCAAATAATGACTTAACCGGCCAGACGAACCGCGCGCGACTCTACAAGGGGCGCCCGAACATTTACGGCCAGTGCCGCGTTTTTCCTGACCTGATTCAGGAAGCACTGTTTGAGTTCGTCGACAATAACAAACAGCTTACGGAATGGTTCGAGGTCGGTCACGGCCGATACACCATCTCCTCGATCCGCTACTCGGAATCGAACCTCGGCAGCCTGGCGGGCGCCAGTTCTGCGATTTATAACCCGGGTGATGTGATCGGCACGATTGAAGTCGGCTATCAGTTCGATGACGTCGATAACGAGACAGTCCCCGGCCTGAACGAAAGCCAGGACTTCCCGGCCCAGACCGCCACCACGACGGCGCCGACATCGGTGGCGATCGAGAGCAATCAGCTCAAGGCTATCGTGCTGTCTAACGATGACAACTTTGCCTACTTCGCCGCGCTGGCGGTACCGCACCCGGTTACGTTCGTCATCAATGCCACATGGAACGACGGTGGCACAAGCGTCACACGGAACGTTACTGGCGCCGGGAATATCATCTCCTCAGAAAGTTTTATCGGCGAAGATACGCTTTCGTACACGACGTTTTATATCGGCGAACTGTCGGGAGAAATTACGTCGCTGCCGGGCGACGCAGTTATCAACCCGACGCTGTTCACGCTTAATGACCAGACGCCGCTTGTTATCGGCCCATCAGTGTCGCCAATCGTCTCAACGCAGGTTTGGGTGCATGTTCTTGTTCAGCTCGGCGCGACAGCCGGCACAACACAGTACAGGATTAAATTCTGGCAGGTTGATGACGACAATAATCAGGTGCCGGGGACGTCAGAACAGTACGATTATTTCTTCGACAATGATTTCCAGGTGACGACCAGATATTTCCGTACAACGCATAAATTCACTCCGGCTGCCGGGGAGGGACGCTATGCGGTGACCATCGAGCGCCTCGATAACAGCAACGATGCCAACGTCGTAACGTTAATGGCGATCCACGCAGTTAACGTTCGGGAAAACGTCGTTTATCCGGAAGACACGATTGCCCGTATCACGATAAAGGGGTCGAACGACAGCAACAGCAACAGAGAGCAGAAGTACAACATGCTGGCGCAGCGGCATACCATCAGCTACGACCGGACGACCGGCGCGGTCGATTACACGCTGCGGCCAAGTCGGTCGTTTGCCGACGCTATCCTGCATGAGTGGGTTGTCGTAGGTAAGCAAGACGTGGCCAGTATTGACGTCGCGGCTCTGTATGCCATTGCCGATTCGCTGCCAGATGCTCAGCTTGGGTATTTCGATTACACCTTCTCGGATGAGAAACAGCCGCTTGGTGAGCGCATAGCGACGATCGCCAATGTGGCCCGCGTCGACGGCAATAACATCGGCGATGTGCTGACGTTCTGGCGCGATGAGAAAGTGACAAATCCAGATGCGGTTTTTGCGCGCTCTAACATGTTCTGGGACGAGTACAAAGTGGCATGGCAAATGTCTCTCCCAGGTGGTTACGACGGCGTGGCGCTGGATTACGTCGATCCGCTGACGAACAAGAAGGCTTACATCTACCTGCAGATCGACAGCAGCGGCATCACCGAGGTTGAGGACGCTACCGTTAACGCGATGCAGATCAGCCTAGACGGCTGCCGCAACGCCACTCAGGCAACCGATCGGGCCTGGCTTGAGGCGAGGAAAATCCTTTACTCACGTCTTACCATGACGGTGAAAGTGCTGGAGTCGACGCAGGTGGTGCGCGGTACGGTGGTTCAGTGTCCGGACATGTACGACAACGCGCAGCAGACTGGATACATCACCGGGCGCTCCGGGGATGTGTTCTCGACGTCAGAGCGTATCGACTTTTCTTTGGGCGATATGTGGGTGGTTATGACCGACAGCCTAGGCAATTACCGCGGGCGCTGGCGGGCCTACCCGGTAAGCGGCAAGCCCAAAGCATTTCAGGCTGCAGCCGATACCTTCGACCTGGCTATTTATGACCGCAACACGGCGCAAAACCCCAGCCGGTATTTCATCGCTACCGACTCGGAACTTAATTCTACTATCTGGCGCGTCGACAGCGCCAAACCCAACGGTGACGATACTCAAACCCTCTCACTCACTGAGTATTCAGACTCGATTTATCCGTAACACACAGCAGTAATTACCAACCTTCGCGCACACCATCAGATTCACTTCTGAGGGCTTCGTGCGCCTTTTATAGGGCGACATGCACAATGGCAGAAGTACCGTTACCAACTCCAACCGACAACCCGGTACCCAGCACTGATATCCGGGACGCAGTTTATGCAGGCGCCATGCTGGATAAAGTTGTCACCAGTACAGAGCTGACATACACCGATCGCCTCGGCGGAGAGCACTACACCATAGACGGAATTAAGGAGGAAGGGGATAAGGTCGTTGAGGAAACGCGGCAGAACTTGATCCCTCTAAGTCGCCAGTATATGACGCTGGCGGCGGCGCAGGCGGATATCGCAAATATCCCTGAAGGTAGCACCACTTATTATCGCAGCCCGGACGACAGCGCCCTCGCGATCGAGGTCATGAACGTTGGCGGCACGCTGACCGCTACCGGCCGGACAATGCTGTCTGAGCAGGGCGTTGATGACAA
>ULRE01048702.1_pt1 | contig 15548 bp, 13 predicted proteins | sample 1955141 | NCBI WGS metagenome assembly ULRE01 (sample SAMEA4835674, study PRJEB28245) | human gut metagenome | biome: gut microbiome; material: fecal sample | place: Denmark | collected 2008
GTTCTTTTCCCTCCTTCCTTTTAGCCATGCCGCTGCCTCCCGATAGCAGTAGCCCACGCAGGGCTGACCCTCCCGATAGTTCCCGCAGCCATAGCAGGGATGGGACGGAGGCAGTGCTGAGGGCAGGGAGTGATCCCCGCCCTCCTGTCTGCGTATCATCATAATTTCATAGGGACTGTCAGTAAATCGGGTCACGGCTGACTGCCCTCACTTGCTTCGTCAGCCTCCCCGTCGGCTTCGTCCTCATTCTCCCAGGGATCATCCTCACCATAGTCATAATCGTCCAGGTCTGTATCTCCCTTGGTTTTGGGAAGCGGCAGCCTGTTTTTCAGGAAATACCAGCCTACACCGCCAATCAGGGCGACCATGAGCAGCACGATCAGCACAGCCCCGGCACCGGAGGACTTTTCCGGCTCCGGCTCCGGCTCAGTTTCCGGGACAGTAGGCTCTGTGGTGGGTTCCGGGATGCTTCCGGCACATTCTGCCATGTTGGAAGCACACACAGGACAGTCCATGCGGATGGCTCCTGCCTGACAGTGCTGGGTACAGATACACACCGCAGGATCCGTGGGCTCTGTCTTAACCAGTGCCCCCAGATCTGCGGCATCCACCGGATTCAGGAAGTACACCTGATACCCTTCCTCATCTTCATTCAGAGGGGCATCATAATCAATGACCAGGTAGAAATAATTCCCATCCCGATCTTGAATGGTGATAAACTGCTTGTTGGTGGCCTTGTCATAGAGCATATCACGGGTGACAATGTCAGATCCTTCCGTGAAGGGTGCACCCGGATCGGCAACCGTCGGCTCCGGCTCTGTGGCAGGGGGCGTGGTATCGGGCGGCGTGGTGGGCGAAGTGGAGGTTGGATTGGTAGCGGATGGCTTTGTCTCCTGGGTGCTGGCAGGGGGCTTGGCGTTGGGGTCGCCGGTATAGATGATGACTTCATCCTTCGGCTCATTGGACTGGGCGAAGGCCGGGAGGGTCAGGCAGGTAAGACACAAGACCAGTGCCAAAAGGCAGGACAGAAACCGAAATTGGGCCTTACCCATGGGAGGAAACCTCCTTTTCGGGAGCTGCCTTGACGGTTTTCAGCAGTTCGGAAAGCTGCTCCGGGGTCATGCCCAGGCTTCTCACCAGCCCCACAATATCCAGGTTTTCCAGCTCCGTGATCTGCTTGTCGATCTCGCCGTTGCGCAGACGCAGTTCCGCAATTTTCTTTTCGTTCTTTTCCCGCTCGGCGGACAACTTTTTGATTTTGGGATTCATCGTTTTCACACTCCTTGTTTATCGCGGACGGCCATAGGCGTAGAAATGGCTCTGCCAGTAATTGGTATTCAGATTGACATAACTGATAGGGTTTCCACAGTGGATCATCATGGAGTTGCCCGCATAAATCCCCACATGGGAGATACCGGGAGTATCGCAGGTGCCCTTAAAGAACACCAGGTCGCCAGGGCGGGCGTTGCTTCGGGACACCGGTGTGCAGACATTGTACAGCCCCTGTGCGCTGAGCCGTCCCACATTCCAGCCGTTGCCGCAGTTATTGATAACCCAAGAGACAAACCCGGAACAGTCAAAGCTGGTGGATGGAGAACTGCCGCCCCAGACGTAAGGGTAACCCAGGTGCTTTTCCGCCTCGGCAATCATGTTGGCAAAGGCTTCATTTTGCAGGGCCTCCGGGGGAATGTCGTACTCGGTATAGCTCCGATCAACGGAATCCGAATCCGGGAACAGGTCGGGACGGTTGCCCAGGGTCGCCATATACAAGGCATACACGGACAGATCATCCTCACTCATAATGTAGACCGGCAGGTGGGACAGGTCGAAGTTCTCCAGGGTAACGGTACAAATGGTGTATTCATATTCCTCTGCATCCGGATACCAGTAGGGCACATCCGCCAAAGTGATGGGGTCACGGTATCGGGTTTCGGTGTCCACATTCTCCGTCAAAATGTACTGCTTCTGAAAAAGCATCTCCAGTGTCCCGGACACATCGGCAAGCGTCCATTCTCCAGGATGGAGGGCAGATAGGATGGCAGTCAGAACATAGGGGTCGTGACCGATCTCATCCAGATCGAAGGTGTACTCGTCATAATTGTGGCTTCTTTGGTAGCTATCCAGATAGGACTGCAGAGCCCTTTCCTTTGCGGCATAGGCAGCCTCCGCATCCAGAATAGCATCTTCGGATGCAGCATAGCTCCCGGAAGCAATGCCGGACACGACGGTTTCCGCAATTACGGAGCAGGAGGAAACCGCATTGAGCAGGAATCCAACAAGAAGAAAACTGGCAAGGAGAATGACTGCGCCCCGCCTATGCCGGGCCAGAAATTCTGTGCCTTTCTTTGCTGCCTCCTTCACCGATTTGGTAGCTTCCTGCGCTGCCCTGGCAGTGTTTTGGGCCGTTGCTTTTCCGGATTTGGCTGCGGCATACTGCTTCTTAATGGCTTGTTTCTGCCGCCAGCGGGACACCGGATTGCTGGAAAGCTGGGGCTCGTCCCGGAGAGATTTCTGGTACAGGGCCTCCACATTGGCCTTTTCCAGCTTGCTTTCTGCCTGAGCTGCCCTTCGATAAGGCTTTAACTGGCTGTTCCGGGAACCCTCCCGCATGAGCCTTGCCCCAGTTTCTACAACCGCCTCGGACTTGTGGGTGCTTTCTACGCCCACATTGTCCTGTTCGGTTTCCTGGATTTCCCTGTGAAGCTGCCCGGTGACAGCATTGGCAGGGGCATCCATAAGGGAATGGGTCAGCTTGGAGGGAGGCTTTTTCTTGTCCTCCAGCACCAGCTTTGCCGTGACCTTTCCCGTATCTTCCTCCATGACGATCCTGGGAACCTTCCGCTTGGGAATTTTCCCTTGTGCCTTGTCCGCCTTGGCAGCGACCTTCTCTGCCTTGCGGATGGGCTTTTTCAGTACCGGGTCAGAGCGGTCCTCCTCGGTGAAATGCAGACGGGGTTCCTTATTCGCCAAACCAATCACCGCTGAGAATGGCGTCCATCAGATATTCCAGCTCTGCCAGCACACTCAGGTCGTCTCCGGCCATGGGACAGAAGCTCAACCGGGCATAGAACATTGCCAGCGTAAAGGGGAGAATATAGGTGTCTGCGTCCTCCACATCAAACTCCGGGATGTCGGGGGCATACCCAAACAGTTCCTCCGTGGTGTCCATCAGTACATCCATGATGCGGGTGGTGCCAGCAATGCCATCCTCCGTAAGATAGCAGTCTCTGTCATGGGCGGTCTGGGCGGCATACATGGCGTCGAGGATCTTGTAAAGCAGCTCCTGGTTGTGCTGCTCCGCAGCCTCCTCTGTGAAATCGGGTTTGTTCTGAAAGTTCATAGTTTGTCTCATGTTCATTTCCTCCTTCATAGTCTTTTTTATTCCTGGGGTTTGCTATCTGCGGTCTCAGACAGCTTGGTGGTCATAATCCGGTACAGCTCCGTGTCCTTGGGGAACCGATCCACAAAGGGCAGAATCACGCTGCCATAGAACAGCAGTCCTTCGCCCTCGCCGGAGTGGGTAACGTAGGAGAGCTGATGGGGCGAGATGTTAAGCTGCTTTGCGAGAATCTGCCGGTCTCCCGCAGCCTGATTCAGCATATACACAAAATCGCTGTTCTCGAAGATGTTCTCCACCTCCCGGGAGGAAAGCAGGTCCTTCACATTCTGGGTGATGCCCGTAGGAATTCCGCCCCATTTACGGAATCGCTTCCAGATTTCCACGGAATAGGCAGCGGTCTGCTCCTCCTTGAGAAGCAAATGGAACTCGTCGATATAGTACCGGGTGGATTTCCTTGCCGCCCGGTTGATGGTGACCCGGTTCCACACCTGATCCTGCACCACCAGCATCCCGATCTTTTTGAGCTGTTTCCCCAATTCCTTAATGTCATAGCAGACCACCCGGTTGCGGATATCCACATTGGTACGGTGGTTAAAGACATTCAAAGAACCGGTGACGTAGATTTCCAGTGCCGTGGCGATGTACTGGGCTTCCTTTTCCTCCTGAGAGCGAAGCAGATCATACAGATCTTCCAGCACCGGCATATTCTCCGGTTTGGGATCACTGAGGTAGTCTTTGTATACCAGCCGGACACACCGGTCGACGATGGTTTTCTCCACCGGGGCTAAGCCGTCCTTACCACCCACAATCAGCTCGCACAAAGACAAAATGAAATCCGACTTGAGGGACAGGGGGCTTTCCTCATCGGAATAGTCCAGGTTCAAGTCCATGGGGTTAATATACTGGGTGCTGGTGGAGCTGATCTTGATAACCTGCCCATGGAGCCGGTCAACCAATGGGGCATACTCCGCTTCCGGGTCGCAGATGATAATGTCATCCGTGGTGAGCAGAAAGCAGTTGGCAATTTCCCGCTTGGCGGAAAAGGATTTGCCGGAACCGGGGGTGCCGAGGATAAGCCCATTGGGGTTTTTCAGCAGCTTCCGATCCACCATAATCAGGTTATTGGACAGAGCGTTGATGCCATAATACAAAGATTCTCTGCCGGACTGGAAAAGCTCCTGCGTGGTGAAGGGCACAAAGATGGCCGTGCTGGAGGTAGTCAGTCCCCGCTGAATTTCAATCTGGTTCAGGCCCAGGGGCAAAGAAGACATCAGCCCTTCCTCCTGCTGAAAATCCAGCCGGGTGAGCTGGCAGTTGTACTTCTGGGCAATGCTGGATGCCTGAAAGATGTTGTTGTTTAACTGCCGCTGGCTGTCAGCAGTGTTCAGCAAAAGGAACGTGACAAGGAACATTCTCTCGTTCCGGCTCTGTAAATCCTGCAAGAGTTTCTTTGCCTCATTGCCATAGGTGGCAAGGTCGGAGGGGATTATGTCCATGTCATATCCGGCACGGACGGCCTTTTTCTGCTCCTCAATTTTGGACTTGTCCAAATCCGTAATCTTCCGCTTTACCGTTTTAATGGCCTTGATCTGATCCACCGACTGGATATGCAGGCTCACAATCAGGGAGCTTTCCATGTCCAGAAAATCTGCCAGCATCCGGTCATTCAGTTCCGGGGCAAGAATCTGCAAAAAAGAAACAGCTCCCCAGGTTTTACCCATACGGAACTGTTTGCCGGTGCGAAATTCAAAGGAACTGGGAGCGATGAAGTCCTTGGTGGAGAGGCCGGAGGGAGCCAGCCACTCCCACTGAAAGGAAAAGGGCACCTGCTCATCCATGTGGAAAATCCCATGTAACTGGGAAAGCCTTGCCTTGCCGTCCAGAACCTCAGCAGCCACACCTAAACGCTTGAAGTTATTGAGGATGTCCGTTTCGATGCGCTCCAGCCGGGGCTTTGCGGCCTTTATGCTGTCCGCATCGATGCCAAAGGTCAGATACTTGGTTTTCACCAGGCCATTGTTTCCCTTGGCAAGCTGATTCTGGAGCATCTCCGTGTATTCCCTGCGGATGGAATCAAAATCGTCACCCTGAAGGGGAATGGAAATGACACGCTGAAAGGTTTCCTCCGAGGCAGCCAGATTCAGAAAGGAAAGCTGAAAGTGGATGGAGCTGTCAAAGTAGTTGAGGAAATCACACCAGCCTTCAAAGATAGCGGTTTTGTCCTCGTTCTGGGAAAGCTGATAATTGATGTCCTGGAACTGGATGGTTTTGGTATAGTGATTTTCTGATACCCGGCAGATTCCATCCGGCCACATCCGGTCATAGGGGATGCTGTCCTGAGCGGTTTTTTCCTTTTTGTCCGTGTGGTTGGCTCTGGCGATGGCCGCCTGAATCTGCTTCTTATGGCCGGGGGACAGACGGCGTTGGGGCCGTGTGCGGAGTTCGGGCGTTTCTCCCCGTCTCCCGGTTCGGTGGTTTTTGCTTACCGTAAACAATGGAATACACCTCCTGATCTAAATTTGCCTGCCGTTCCAGCAGGGCATAGAAGTTGTTTGTTTTATAGGGACGCTCCTTGGGACGCAGAATCAGCACCCGGAGCATATTCCGCACCACCTTTTCCAGCGGCTGCCCGTGTTTTTCGTACATGGCAAGCAGAAGAAATGGCATCATGGCGAGAATCATCAGCAGGGCGGCGCTGGAATTGCCAAGGGGTTCCTTGGTGAGAAAGTACAGCGGAACCCCGGCCATGGCTGCCAGGCTAAAGCAGAAAAGCTGCCGTTTGGTGAGATTGAACATCACCTTGGTTTTGACTTTGGTAAGATCTTTGGGTACAGGCACATAGGCCATGAATCTTCCTCCTTCTTAATGTGCGTTGAATACGGACTTAGCCATACTGCTGGTTTTGAAAAGGCTGAAACACAGCAGCACTGTATAGCCCATACACGTCCAGATGGCGGCACTGATATCACCGGACACGGAAATGTTCTGCACCAGCACCGAATAGATAGCCACACAGACCATAATGAGAAACGCCTGAAAGCCCAGGGCAAACAGGCTGCGCAGATAGTTCTGTCCCATTTGGCCCCATTCCCGGTTTGCCATGGTGGACATGGGGATAGGGGCTACGGAAGTGACAAGATACACTTCAATCATTCTGCCATAAATGACGATGAAGATGCAGATGGTGATGGCCCAGGTGCAAATCCCCACAAACAGGCTTTGGAACCAAAGTCCGAATAAGGGCCCTATATCCATTTCCATGAGCCGTTCCTCCAGCCCGGTGAGTACCGAGGCAATGTCGATGCTGGTGTCGCCCACAATAACCCCAGCCGCCGAAGATACCACACTCTGGGCAACGTCAAAGATGCCCATGACGATGTTCCAGGTGTTGCTGACAATGAGGACAGCGGCGGCACTCTTGAACACCCACTTGAAGAACATCCAGGTGTCCACGTCGTTCAGGTTATTCTTATCGGTAATGAGCTGGATCAGCTCCAAGGTCATAACAATGGCAAGAATCAGTCCGGCAATGGGCAGGATCACGTTGTTGGACAGGCTCTGGATCATGTTGAAGATGCCGCTGTTCCATGCCTGGGGAGTCAGTCCTACCTGTCCGGCGATTTGCCCCACCTGCTGGTTGGTGGAATCGAACATCCCGGTGAGGTTGCTGACGATGCCGCTTACCAGTACCTCTTTCAGCCATTTGGTGATGGCTTCCAGCAAAAAGTCCATTCAGTTCCCTCCTTTCTTGAGAAAATAAGCGGCGTTTGGGTACAAAAAACCAGGTGCTTGTGACACCTGGCTTTCTTAGGATATATTTGGTTAGTCGGGAATATGCTGCTGCAAGCGATATCGGAAGGGTTGCTGGGTAGTATCTTCTGTCAAATAGCCCTTTTGTACCAATCCTTTGAGGACGGCTCTTGCTGTGGATTCGGAGCGTTCCAAGATAACCGCTGCCTTCTTAACCGTGATTTCTGCATTGACACCCACCCGGTTCATCCGCTGCAAAAGGTCAGATTCAGGTTCGGTCAGCGTATTTTTAGAGAGCAGCGTCAATGAGACAGCGTTCAAAGGCATCCAGCATAAAGCTGACAAACACAGATACGTCCAGCCATGTTCCCTCTTGGTCGGTAAGGGGCACTTCCGAATCTGACAGGCTTCCATAGTAGCCGCTGAGCTGGTTGTTGATGGCGTTGGACAGGGGCAGGCTTTTCATCTTCCGGAACCCACCGTGGTAGAGCTGGGAGGCGTTCAGAATCCGGGCGGTTCTGCCGTTTCCGTCACAGAAGGGGTGGACATAGGCAAAATAGAAGTGGGCGGCAAAGGAACGGATGAGAAGATCCGGTTCGTCCCCCTGGCAGAACCCGAAATAGTGTTCCATAAGCTGGGGAAGCTGCTCTACTCCCGCAGGGGTGTGAACAATACGGCTGGCATTGCCGATGTACACCATACCGTCCCGGTACAGCTTTCCTTTCTGCTCTGCGTTTTCGCAGACCCCATCCACCACAGTCTCCCACAATCTGCGGATGTTTCCTCCCGTAATGGGACGCTCGTAAGCATATTTGCTGGCAATCATGGCATTGACTACCATCCGGTCATCCTTGGTCCTGGGATTGGACAGACTTTTCTTGACCTGGGCTACGGTTGTTCTGGCACCCTCAATGGTGGCTGAGGACCAGGCATCCAGCAGAATGGTGTCCTGCACCCCATGATGGTCAGGCAGGGATTCATAGATTTTTGTCAGCTCCGCTGCCCGTTTCCGAAGGCCGGAAACGTTCGTCAGGAACAGCCGCTCTCCGTGGATTCCGGGCAGGGACAGTTCCATGCAGTCATTAAGCCGGGTATTCAGTTCTTCCTGGGCATCCAGAATATTTGCCCCGGCCCGAAAGCGCAGCTTTTGAATGGTATCCCACATGAAGTGTCCCTCCTTGCAGTTATTATGAACAGTGTACCATAAAAAAACGGAACTGTCTATGAAACACTTTCGATTTTTTAGGAATACCGGTCACAGATTACCAGATACCGCTGCTTGCCTCCGGAGGCGTAGGGGTGACAGGTCAGGAGAGTGATTCTATCCTTGCTATCCTGAATGAGAATTTCATCCACATCATTAGGGGCAATGATTTTGGTTTCTGCCACCCGGTAAGTCAGTGTTTCCCAGAGGTTGGTAATGACGACCTCGTCTCCAATTTGCAGATCCGGGATATAGCGGAAGTAGGAAGCACCATTGTAGCCCCGGTGTCCGGCAATGACACTGTTGGTGTTTTCACCGCCAATAGGAATACTGGTCTGGGTCAGCACAGCAGCACCGAGAGCCATATTTGCGTCAGTGGCACCTAAGAATATGGGCATTTCCAGATTTAACCGGGGGACGGAGATTACGCCAAAGACTTCGCTGTCCAGACCATAGTCGGAAAGGCGAAAGCTGGGAATCTGGTAGTCATAGGCGCAGGTCAGGCCGGATTGCCCATGGGTGAAGATATTCTCGTTGTAGGCGGCCATATTTTTCCAAAGGTCAGAATAAGGGCGGATTTCTTCCGGTTCTGTGGGAGTAAAGATAGACACCGGCTCTGTAAATGCGGGTTGCCCTCGGCTGAGAAAAAGATGGGCATTGTCCCGGATATCCTGGTCTACTACCGCACCGAAAAGGCTGGGGTATAACAGCAGATACAGCCCGGAAAGAAGGATATACAAACCCAGCCAGCCCATGAAGTTCCTGCGCCGCCGCTTACTTCCTCCTGCCATATTTACCTCCCCCTGTTTTACGATATCGCCATGCGTAACGAATACGCTGGAGCATAGGGGCGATAAAAGCTACGGTCAGAACAAGAACCAACACCGTTAGCAGCCCCAGGGCAATCCCCATGGCGTACTTCTGCTCCCATGTGGATTCTGGGATATCCTCTGGCTGAATGTTCTGGACTTTTTCCTCCGCTTCCTCGTAGAGAATCCGGGAACCTCTCACCAATAGCCGGTGGGAGTTAATTCCATAAGGAGTGCAAGTCACCAGGGTACATAGATCCTCACCGGGGATGATTCCCAGCAGGCTTGTGTCATGGGGCAGCACCGTGTTAATCTCCGATACCTGATACGCCAGGGCTTCGTTCAGCACATGAAGGTAAAACACATCCCCGATAACCAACTGCCCCAGGTCAGTGAACATCTTCTGACTCGCCATACCGCTGTGCCCGGAGAGAATGGTATGGGTGCTTCCTCCGCCCACGGGGAGGGAGCTGCCCAGCAGATGCCCAATACCGCGTTCCAGAGAATCATTTTCCGTGCCGTGGTATATGGGCAGATTCACGCTGATTTTAGGAATTTCCACATAGCCCATAATGCCGTTTCCAGCAATGTTGAGCTGGTCGTCATAGTCCTGGGACGCTGCCTGCAACCCTTCCTGACTGTATGCTTCCGATGCGCCTGGGACGATAGCACGGTTATAGGCGTTGGCAAGTTCCTTCGCTTCCTGTATGGTTGTATCGTCAGTCTGCTCCATGACCTCCTGATAGGCGGTATGAATCTGAGACGCATACTTATGGTTTACGTAATTACTGATGACAGGATAGAAAGTCAGCCCCAGGGCCAGCAGGAACGCAATGACCGCCAGAGCGATTGTGACACGCTTTTGAATTGTTTTCATATGGAAGCCTCCTTTGGGAAAGCCCCGGAGGAAAATCCTCCGGGGCGGCGCAAATTAGACGGAGTGCTTCTTACGATTTGCCAGAACGAGAACAGCAGCAGCCCCAGCCATCAGGAGGATGCCCGCAACGGTGAACATGACAGTACCGTTGTCGCCGGTCTTGGGCAGGTCAAATCCACGGGTGTTCACCACGGTGAGGGGAGCTTCGGCGTTCTTGCTGCCGTTATCCTCCACCATATTGACCTTCTTGCCGTCTACGGTGGCAGCAGCAGTCAGCAGCTTATGCTCCAGGTGCTTCTGGGGCATATTGTGGAGGTCGCCGGTGTCGTGGATGATTTCTGCATACCGGGGATCGTTCTGGATCAGACCCAGCACGTCGGAAGAATAGATATCACAGAGTTTCTCGGATTCCGCCTTGGTGATATTGACTTCAATATCCTTTTTCAGAAGCACATAGCCATTGTCGGTGCGAACCTCGGTCATAATGTAGGTGTCATCTTCCAGACCCTTGACGATGATCTTACCCTGATTCTCACCACTTGCTACGGGAACAAAGTGGGTGGCGTCTGCCTTATCAGCCACATGGCCGGTGACATAGTAGATGCCCTCGTCCTTGTTCAGCTCTGCCTTCACAAAATAGCCGTCAGTCTTGTTCTGCACCATGAACTCCACCTTGGAGAAATCGCCCTTGCCGTCACTGAACCGCTTGGTCAGGTCAATGCCGAAGGTGTACAGGTGGCAGTCATCTACCAGGGTATCGTAATAGTCCTGAGAAGTGCGCTTCCAGGTCAGGACAACATCATTGGGATTCCCGGCTTCGCCGTAATTGACGGAAGCATCGCTGTCCATCTTGGCGGTGTAGGTGATGCGGACAGTGCAGTCGGAGTAGCCGGAATTTACCATAGCGGCATCAGAATAGACGGCCTTGGAGGTGTTGATTTCTTTCAGACCGTCGGCGGACATCTCAATGGTCATAACAGATGCTTCATCCTTGCCGGTGTTATAGGTCACATTGAACTTCCCATCGGCCTCCGTCCACTTGGCAACAGAATTGGTGCAGGCAGCGTCGGTGAAGAACTCCAGCACCACGTCACCCTTGGTGTAGGTCAGGCCCTTGGAGAGCGTATCAATGAAGGTGTAGCAGGACAGGTAGGTGCTTTCGGAGGTAATGCTGGGCAGGGTGGAAATGATCTGATAGTCGATGATATCGCCGTCAGAGGCGGTGCCGGTGTGGGCGTAGCCATCAGAGATATCATTGGTAGAACCATTGTGCTTACCGGTATCGGCTTTGCTTTCCCGCAGAGTTTTTTCCAGGGTGGGAATACCGGTCAGGTTCTTGGGATAGAGGGTAATGTCGTAAATCCAGCGGGTGCCGCCGTCAGAAGCATTGGTGCCGTTGACGGAGGTCATGGGAACGGAAACCAGGAACGGGTCAGTGGTGGAGACAACCATTTCGGGCACCTTGGTTTCCACTACCAGGTACAGGCCCAGATCCAGGTCGGAAGCAGCAGTCTTACCATAGGCATCCGTCAGGGGCATGGCGGTGCCACCGTTGGAGGCGACATAGGATTCCAGAGCGTTTTTCACGGTAGTGGAGTTGCTTTCCAGAGCCACAGCCAGAGCATCGATCAGCACGTCGGACTGGTAGAAATACTGGCTATCATTCAGATGATCGGCGTTCTCATAGTGTTTGGCTCCATCTGCAAGGCCCAGGGCTTTCAGAAAGTCAGCACCCTTGGTTTTATCGATGCCATACAGAACCTCCACATGGCTGGCAGTATCGCCATCAGCCACAGATTCGGAGAACTGGACGATGTCGGCAACACGGACATAGGTGAACTCTACGCCCTTAATGGCGTAGCCGTAGCCGGTTTCGCCATTGCCCAGGGTGGATTCACCGCCGCCCAGAACGTTATTGACGCCGGTCTGGTCTAATACGCCGGTGGACACATAGGAGCTGTCCCAAACGCCGTCCTTCTCGGCATTGGTTACATCATACTTGTAGATGGTCAGAGAACCTTTGCGGGAGGTATCAATGGGAGCGTCCTCCAGCTCGGCAGCAAAGGCGGGAACAGTGAGGCTGAGGCACAGAATGAGTGCCATGCACAGTGCAAAGGCTTTAGTAAGATGTTTCATAAATTTTCAGATCCTTTCTTCATTCGTAAAAAATATGGTTTTGTTGGGGCGTAAAAAGAGGGATACCCGTAGGGGCATCCCTGATGCGGTAGGCCATGTTCATACTCAGATACGCTTTCTCTTGCGGAGCAGTACGGCAGTCAGAATCGCTGCGGCACCGCAGCCAGCGGCGAGAAAGCCAGCCAAGGGCTTGGAAATACGGAAGGTACGCATATTAGATCACCTCTTTTCGCTTTCTCCCCAAAATGAGGACGATGGATGCCATAATGAGATACCCTGTCAGGGGTAACAGAGTGAGGCTATTGGAGCCGGTGTCCGGCATGGTAAAGGTACGGGTATTAGTGACACGGACAGAAAGGGCAAGATCGTCGGCGGGAAGTTCGCCTTCAAAGGCAGGCTTCGTGAGCAGCTTGTAGCCATCCGGGGCTTTGGTTTCCGTCAGACGGTACTGCAAACCGGGATATAGGTTGTCCCATTCCAGAATGCCATCTGCTTCGGTAGTCAAGCATCCATCCTGTACATCAGGGTTGGAGCAGCCGCCCCGGACAATGGTTTCGGAATAGGTCACAGGATACCAGAGGGAACCTTCCGCACTCCATTCCAGCCGGAAGGTTGCACCCGCCAGAGGGCTTCCGGTAATGTCGATCTTCTCCACCGTAACCTTGCCGGTGCGCAGAGCGTTTACAAAGGAAACTTCGGCGGTTTCACCCTGGGTGACAGTAACGGTCTGGGGGTTATCGCCCTTGCACTCGTATAGGCTGTCCTCCGGCAGCAGTTCTTCCACAGTGTACTGTCCGGGCAGCAGATTCCCGGTTAGAATCACGCCGTCCTTACCGGTAGTAAAGGGAGAACCATCCAGAATCTTTCCTTCGGAATCCGTGATTTTGAACTGCCAACCCTCCACAGAGCCGTCACCCTCTACGGTCTTGCAGATTTTCAGCTTGCCGTACTGGACATTGGTGAAGGTGATCTCGGTATCTTCATGGGGCTTGACTTCAAATTTTTGGACGGTTTCATCTACCATCCAGTATTCGTCCTCGAACCGACCATGCTCGTCGCCGGTTTCCTTTGCCCAATAGGTGCCGGGGTCGATGTAATAACCCACCTTGCCGTCCTCATTGGTGATAAAGGTACCGATCTCCTGGGTGCAGGCTTCATCCGCATACACAGTAATGTGCCAACCTTCCACAGATTCGCCGGTATTGGTCTTTTTATGGAACCATGCCAATCCCTGCTCCCGGTTCAGCCAGGTGTCCACCACGGTTTCTCCGGCCTTTACGGTCACATCATGGAATCCCAGTTCACAATTCCAATATGCGTCCTCGGTAGGCACCTCGTACACGGTGTACCGGCCCAGAGGAAGATTCTCTGTGACGGCATATCCGTTTTCATCCGTGGTGTAGTAGCCAACCGTGTTACCCTTGGAATCCGCTACCCGGAATGTCCAGCCGCCCATCTGGTTTCCGGTGTTGGTGGTCTTGCGGATCTCAATGCGTCCGTATTGGGTGTTGGTGAAGGTGACTTCTGCGGTCTTACCAACAGCTGCCGTTACAGATTTTACAGCGGTGTCAAATTCCCAATAGGGGCCATCTGTGGGCAGCTCCTTGGCGTAATAGGTTCCGGGCTGTAAGCCGGAAACCGTAACAGTTCCATCTGCCCCGGTGGTGAAGGGAGAGCCGGACACGGCCTTGGTGCAGGCGGAATCCGTATACAGCCCGATCTTCCATCCACCCAGGTTTTCCCCGGTGTTTGTGGTCTTGACCAGCTTCACACTGCCGGTATTCAGCTTGTTATAGAAGCTGACAGAAGCGGTGACGCCGCTGGTGACCGTTACCTTCTGCGGGTTGGTGCTGGCACAGGTGTAAAGGGCATTGATGGTGCTGTCCGTATGCCCCAGCTCCTTGACGTAGTAGGTGCCAGCAGACAACCCGGTAACGGAAATCTTGCCGCTGGAATTGGTAGTATGGGGTCCAGATACCAGATTGGAGCATCCGCTATCGCTGTAAATCCCGAAACGCCAGCCGGGCAGGTTTTTACCATCCTCCGTAGTTTTCGTCAGGCTGATGGCACCCAGTGCAGGGGCTTTCAGTTTGAAATAGGCGTTAAGACTGCCGCTGGAAGCGTTGTACAGCGAAATGGTTGTCTGATAGCTGGAACCGGACATATACCACAGGTTATAGGTGGAATTGGCAGCGGAGGGCAGATACCGGGTCGCCCGAAACACCGTAGAAGAAGAAATGCTTCCGGTCTGGGTAATGTACAGGGTATTGCCGCTCTTGTAGAACTCCGCACCGTTTCCATCCAAGAAGGAGAAGTTGGACAGAACACCGTTGCTGTCATAGACGCTGGTTTCCTCTCCGGTCAGGGTGATGGTGGGGGCACTGCCGCTGGAAGAACTGGTAAAGCTGGGAATCGTTTTTGCTGCCTGGATATTGCTGACCAGGGTGTTATAGTTGGAAGAAAAACCCGAAACCGAAGCAGCACCCGCATTGTAAAACACGCCCCCAGAGGTTCCGCACTCATTGGTGTAGTTTCTCTCAAAGGTGACGGGGTCTCTCAGACCACATACAATCTCGTAAATGAGGAACTGAGTGGCAATCCGCAGAGGGACATTGGGATTGTTGGCTTTGGACGTGGTGGTCACGCTGATGGAATGGTTCCACATCTGGTCACTGTACAGCAGGATAAGCCCAATGGCTTCTCTCCGGGCAGCGGGCAGGGCATACCAGACGTTGCTGCCGGAGGTGCTGCCGCTGCCATCCAAGGTCACATCCCGGTCAACGGAATTGCCGGAGGTGCTGGCACCATAGTTGCGCCATGGTTCAATGCAGTACAGCGGTTCATCAGCATGAGCAACGCCACCATACCGGGCGAAGTGCCAGCCTAAGTTTTTGATATAGGCCGTCCGGGTAGTGCCGGTGCCGTTGGGCTTGTAGGTGCAGCTCACCTGGTAATTTAACACTGTGGTGTAATTGCCATTGTCCGCAAAGTCAAACAGCATGATGCCACCCTGAGTGCTGCCGATGCTCATAAGGGCGAAATCCTCATCCAGAGGGATCTCGTCCTCCGGCAAGGTTTCCGGCGAGACAGTTTCTTCTACAGCAGGCTCTGTGGTAGGCGGCTCTGTTGCTGCCTCCGTAATATCCCCGGTCGCATCCTCGGCAATAGTTTCTACGGTAGTATCCGGAACGGTTTCCATGGCGTCATTCGGTTCTGTCCCCATGGCCGCAGCATAGGGAACCATACCGAAGCACAGAACCAGCACCATCAGGGCGCAGAGGAATCTTTGAAAGTGCTTCATTTTGCGTACTCCTTTCTTTCAAATGGGAACGCTCCTACCCGATTGGGGCAGGAGCGATTGGGTTGGTCGGCTTACGCAGTAAACAGACCAGACAGCAGAGGCACCAGGGTGATGCCGATGAGGGCCACACC
>ULRE01033839.1_pt1 | contig 15483 bp, 15 predicted proteins | sample 1955141 | NCBI WGS metagenome assembly ULRE01 (sample SAMEA4835674, study PRJEB28245) | human gut metagenome | biome: gut microbiome; material: fecal sample | place: Denmark | collected 2008
TTTGTTAATCTCATATCCAACAGCAGCAATGTTACGGTATACTTCATTACGGAAACATGCAATTGAGAAAATATCAAAGCCAGATGTTTTAGATATTTCATTTATGTAATATATTGCCTGAATCAAATCACGAATTAGTGTAACATCTCTCATGTAAGACTTTTTGTGGAAATGAACAAGTTCCAGTTCATCAAACAAGAGATACATCTTTGATGCATCGGGGTTTTTTCTTAGATTCCCAAATAGCTCAATAACTTTTTTAGCATATGTGGAGAATGAAACCGTTTTTTCCTGCGGATTGTCCCACTCAAAGTCAATATCTAATGCTACGCCATCGATCACATCAAGCTTAACGCTGCCTCGCTTGACTTTTGGAATAATAGATTTTGCAACTGATCCTCGTCCATTATATGCACTTTTGATAAGTTGATTTAATTTACGCCAAGATTCATTATCTTCGAAAAAGGCACATTCACTAGCGTTTGCAAGATTAACAATACACTTTATCATGTATACCTGCCACGCATAGATACAATTGATACCAGCATCATCAGGGATATTCTTCTCAACAACTTCCTCAAATGAATTATTAGGAATACTCGCACGCTTTAATGCGTTTCTTTCCTCCTCATCAACATCTTTTTTAAATCGAATATAGTCTACTAAAGAGGCTTCATTAATAGCGATAATTTCGAGATGCTTCAAGAGAGCTGTTTTTCCAACACCCTTATCGCCATGAATAAAGTATGCTTTTCCGTTCAAAAACTTCTCTACATGAAAACTCGGACAAGCATAAAACAATGTTTGGTATGTCTCGGGACCGTATTCCAAACACTCAGAATAAGCATCCAATTTACCAAGTAACAGCTTGCCAACGGGAACAAACTTAGATGTAGCCATATTATGCGCCCCATTTCGACATTTTTATTATAGTATAATATATCGAAAATCAAAACGCAAGATAAAAAAACCGCTTGCTACACATAGCTCATAAAAGGAAGCGGCTTGGCAAACTCAAACTGCTTTCTTTTACTCTTAACTATGCACCTTTCTTTTTAGGTTTCTTTATTCCGGGAAAACACCCCCACACACGGACATTGGTAGCCTTTGCTTTTGCAATAGAGATTTGATGCGCATAGATCATTGCCGTTGTGGTAGCGTTGGCGTGGCCCAGCTCATTGGCTGTGGTCACAAGGTCAACACCGTTAGCAATCATAGTCGTAGCAACCGTGTGCCGAAAGGCGTGGGGATGAATATGAGGCAGATTGTTTTTCTTGCTGAAATTGCTCAACCATTCTGTAATGCTATCCGAGTGCATCCAGCTACCATCATCTTGCGTAAAGATATAGCCACTGTCTACCCATCTGTTACCCTGGCGATACGCATCTTTTGGTGCTCGATCATCCACAGTCGCAGAAGTTGATGAAACGTAACTTCACTGTACTAGGCAAGCGCGAAATACGTCATAAGTGCGAATAAGTGAAAATTTTGGAACATTTTTAATGAATATTATCGCCTAATTTCATACAATTTGGGGGTTTATCAAGGCAATAAACCCCAAACAAATCCCACGGATTACCCATCTACCTAAATCTAAGGGGAAGAAAGTGTACTTGATTACTTCCTGCACTGATCCAAATCTATGAGGAGTAATGACAATCTGGATAAAATTCATATTCCATAAACTTTTTGCACACAGCACTTATGCCGTTTAAAGAGGTAACGCATGAGCCAATGTAATATCATCGCCATCGCCAATCAAAAGGGCGGCGTCGGCAAAACCACCACCTGCGCCAATCTCGGCATCGGCTTAGCACGAGCCGGAAAGAAAGTCCTTCTCATAGATGCCGACCCGCAAGGCAGCTTGACCATCAGCTTGGGGAATCCCCAACCGGACAAGCTGCCTTTTTTGTTGTCCGACGCTATGGGACGGATTCTTCTGGAGCAGTCCATCGCCCCCGGTGAGGGCATCCTGCACCACCCGGAAGGCGTTGACCTCATACCCGCCGACATCCAGCTCTCCGGCATGGAAGTGTCCCTTGTGAATGCCATGAGTCGGGAAACCATTCTGCGGCAATATCTGGATACAGTGAAAGGGCAATATACCCACATTCTCATTGACTGTCCGCCCACCCTGGGGATGCTCACCGTCAACGCACTTGCCGCCGCCAACCGGGTTATCATCCCCGTCCAGGCGGAATATCTGCCCGCCAAGGGGCTGGAGCTGCTGCTCCAAACTGTCAGTAAGGTCAAGCGTCAGATTAACCCCAAGCTCCAAATCGACGGCATTCTGCTGACTATGGTAGACAGCCGCACCAACTTTGCCAAGGAGATTGCCGCCCTGCTCCGGGATACCTATGGCAGCAAAATCAAGGTATTCGGCACAGAAATTCCCCATTCTGTCCGGGCAAAGGAAATCAGTGCAGAGGGGAAAAGCATTTTCGCCCATGACCCTGGTGGCAAGGTGGCCCTGGGGTATGAGAATCTGACCAAGGAGGTGATAAAAATTGAAAAGCAGCGCGAAAAAAGTAGAGCTGGCCTCAGTAGATGATCTGTTCACCACCGAGGAAAGCCGAGCGGATGCCCAGCGGGAGCGGGTCATGGAGATTCCCCTGTCAGAACTTCATCCGTTCAAAGACCATCCCTTCAAAGTCAAGGATGATGAAGCCATGATGGAAACCGCCGACAGCATCCGGCAGTATGGGGTACTGGTTCCGGCCATTGCCAGACCGGACCCCAGCGGCGGCTATGAGCTGGTAGCGGGGCACAGACGGCACCGGGCCAGCGAACTTGCCGAAAGAGAGACGATGCCTGTCATTGTCCGGGACTTAGACGATGACGCTGCCACAATCATCATGGTAGACAGTAACCTACAGCGTGAAAGCCTGCTCCCCAGTGAGCGGGCTTTTGCTTATAAGATGAAGCTGGAAGCTATGAAGCGACAGGCTGGCAGGCCCTCCAAGGAAAATTGTTCCCAACTTGGGAACGATTTTGGGAAGAAGTCCAGTGAGTTACTGGCTGAACAGGTTGGGCAAAGCAAAAACCAGGTTTTCCGCTATATCCGCCTGACGGAGCTGATCCCTCCCCTTCTGGACATGGTAGACGAAAAGAAAATCGCCTTGAACCCGGCCTATGAGCTGTCCTTCCTCTCCCCGGAGGAACAAGCCCAGCTTCTGGATGCCATGGACAGTGAGCAGGCTACCCCATCCCTCTCCCAGGCCCAACGGCTGAAGAAATTCAGCCATGAAGGAAAGCTCTCCCAGGATGTGATGGTTGCCATCATGTCCGAGGAAAAGAAGGAGGCGTGGGATAAAGTCACCATTCCCTCAGAAACCCTTCGGAAGTATTTCCCCAAAAGCTACACGCCCCAGCGGATGCAGGAAACCATTATCAAGCTGCTGGAGGCGTGGCAGAAAAAACGTCAGCGTGACCAGGAACGATGAAAGGAGCCGCCTATGCAAGACATTTCAGCCCGTGAGCTGAAAGGACACAACATTTTAGCCGTGGAACGGTTTCACGACAGCACCCGCTGGATGATTGAATTTACCGTTCTCACCCCGGACACCCCCTATGGAAGCCCTGGAGATGAAGTGCGGCTGTTTCTGGATGACCGGGGCTATGAACAAGCCCTTCTGATCCAGAACCGCCGAAAAATCAAGATCAAACGGTATGCCCATGTGACCGAGGGGCATATTATCGACTTCAAAACCGGAAAACGCCGCCGCTAATAAGGAGAAGAACGCCTATGCCCTCAATCAAGCAAATCCGGGAAGCCATTCGGGAGGAATACCTTATGCAGCAGGACACCTGCTCCGCCGAGGATGATGCCCCTCTGCAAATCCTCCCCCTGCCAAAAATTGGAAACAGTTTTTGCGGCACACCATTACCGAAGCGACCCTATCACCGAAAAAAGAATATCCGAACCGCATAACTGCCGCAATTCGTTACCTTCGAGTTGCGGCTTTTTTCATGCCCAAAAATAGGAAGGAGTGAAGTCATGGCCGTTTTCCGCATTGAGAGAACCCGTGATTATACCGTAATGAGTAACCATCATCTGCGCAATGGATCGTTGTCCCTGAAAGCCAAGGGGTTACTTTCCATGATGCTGTCCCTGCCGGAGGATTGGAACTATACCACCCGTGGCCTTTCGAAAATCTGTAAGGAGGGTGTGGACGCCATTGGCGGAACCCTGCGGGAGCTGGAAAAAGCTGGATACATTGTCCGCCATCAGCTCCGGGATTCCCATGGACGTATCAGCGACACCGAGTATGTGATCTATGAGATACCACATCCCAAGTCACAGGATACGCCGTCTCCAAATCCTGCACAGCCAGATCCGCTTCCCCCGGATACGACCTTACCAGATACGGAAAACCCGGATCTGGCTGACCCGGATACGGGAAAGCCCCCGGAAATAAATATAGATGGATTCAATACAGAAAAATCAATTAAAGATCGATCTAATACCGAATCCATTCCTTTCCGGGAGCCGTCAGCAGCCGGTCAGTCAGAAGGGAAAGGACGGGAAGCGATGTCCATAGAGCGAGTAGAAAGCTATCGGGAATTGATCCTCCGGAACATCGAGTATGGGAGTCTGTGTGAGCAGCCGGACATCTCCAGGGAGGAACTGGACGAAATTGTGGAGCTGATGGTGGAAACCGTCTGCGCCAATCGGAAAGTCACCCGGATTGCGGGAAGCGACTTCCCCCATGAGGTTGTCCGATCCCGGTTCTTGAAGCTCAATGGTTTTCACATCCAGTTCGTGATGGACAGTCTGAAACGGAACACCACCCAGGTGCGGAACATCAAGCAGTACATTCTGACGGCTCTCTTTAATGCCCCCACCACAATGAGCAACCACTACACCTCCCAGGTCAACCACGATCTGGCCACTGACGGCTGGTAACAGCCAATTTTACGATGTCAAAGGAGATTAGACTATGAATCAAATGGAAATATTCCGAAGCCAGGAGTTTGGCAGCATCCGAATTTTGGAAGAAGATGGAGCGTACCTGTTCTGCGGTACGGACGTGGCCACCGCCCTGGGGTACAGCAATCCCCACAAGGCTGTCCGTGACCACACAAAGGGGGGAACGAAACGTTCACTCCTTACCAAAGGCGGAAGTCAGGCCACAATCTTCCTCCCAGAGGGAGATGTGTACCGGCTGATCGTCCACAGCAAACTTCCCTCTGCGGAGAGGTTTGAACGGTGGGTGTTCCAGGAGGTGCTGCCCATGATCCGAAAGCATGGAGCCTATCTCACCCAGGAGAAGCTGTGGGAAGCGACTACCTCCCCGGAAGCTCTCATGCAACTGTGCGGCGACCTGCTGGCTGAGCGTCAGAAGAACGTCCTTTTGCAGAAAAACAATGCGGAATTGCAGGGAAAGGCGGTTTACTTTGACAGGTTCATCGAGGCTGGACACTGCACCAATCTGCGGATCACCGCCAAGGAGCTGGACGTGCCGGAACGCCGGTTTATCCGGTATCTTCTGGAACAGCGGTTCGTGTACCGCTCCCCTTCCGGCTGCGTCCTGCCCTATGCCAAGGCCGAAAACAAAGGGCTGTTCTGCGTAAAGGATTTCTATAGCAACGGCCATCTGGGGGCCTATACCCTGGTCACACCGGAGGGCAAGCAATTCTTTTCCTCCCTCCGCACTCAGATTTTGGAAGCCATATGATTCAGAGGCTCTATCTGCGGCATCTGGTGGTTCCACCCTAGTGTTAAGCAATCCCCCTGTAACATTTCACGAAAGGAGGCGAGACAATGCAGGAGGAAGTAGAGAACCGAACCCTGACCCTGGTGGTCAGCGGCACCAAATTCACCGGGCGGATGTTCAAGGCGACCATCGCCAAATACATGGCTTACCGGAAGGAAAAGAAGCTGGAACGACAGCGCAGCCGGGACGCCCCCGTGGTTCCTCACGGCAAGCAGACTGTGAAACAGCTTATCGGCCAGAATCAGGGTGTAACCAATATTGAGATCACCGACCCGTCCATCCGGGAGTTTGAGAGAATCGCCCGGAAGTATGGCGTTGACTATGCGGTGAAGAAAGACCGTTCCAGCACACCGCCCAAGTACCTGATTTTCTTCAAGGCCCGTGACGCCGATGCCCTTACTGCGGCCTTTACGGAGTATACCGACAAGAAGGTCAGACGAACGGAGAAGGAGCAGCGTCCCTCTGTGCTGGCTGCCCTGAACCGCTTCAAGGAGCTGGTGAAGAACACCGTACCCAATCGGGAGAAGCGAAAGGAGCTGGAACGATGAAGCGGCAAGTGAACCTTAAAAAGCTCCTGCTTCCCAATGTCCCCTATATCCTGGCTGGCTTGTACGCCACCAATTTCGGGGAGGCGTGGCGCATGGCGGTAGGCTCCAACGCTTCAGAAAAGTTTCTGTCCCTGATTTCCGTGTTGCCCAGGGCACTGGAAAGTTTCTGGCCCAGCTTCCACCCCCTGGATATCCTGGTGGGTATCTGCTGTGGGGCTGGCCTCCGGTTGGCTGTGTACTGGAAGGGCAAGAACGCCAAGAAGTACCGGCAGGGCACGGAGTACGGCTCCGCCCGGTGGGGTAGGCCAGAGGACATTGCCCCCTATGTAGACCCGGTGTTTCAGAATAACGTGATTCTGACCCAGACGGAGCGGCTCACCATGAACAGCCGCCCCAAGGACCCCAAAACAGCCCGGAACAAAAACGTGCTGGTCGTCGGCGGCTCCGGTTCCGGTAAGACCCGATTCTGGCTCAAACCGAATCTGATGCAGATGCACAGCAGCTACGTCGTGACTGACCCGAAAGGGTCACTATAATAAGGATAGAAAGGTCGTGAAAATACAAAACAGGAGGTTACACACATGAGGAAGCAGGAGCAAAAGGGTAAAATCACAGCATTGTACGAAAGGTTATCTCACGACGATGGGCGGTCTGACGAGAGCGTGTCCGTAGAAAATCAAAAGCGCATCCTGGAGGACTACGCCCGAAAAAATGGCTTCACTAATGTCCGCCACTTCACCGATGACGGGGTGCGGGGAACGACCTTCAAGCGGCCCGGCCTGGACGCTATGGTGGACGAGATACGGGCCGGAAATGTGGCTACCGTCATTGTCAAAGACCAGAGCAGAATAGGCCGTGACGTGGTGGAGGTCGGCTTGCTCAAACGCACCTTTGACGAGTACAACGTCCGCTTTATCGCCGCCAATGACAACCTGGACACCGCCAATGGATTTGATATTATGTCCATCTTCCGGGATGTGATAAATGAGTGGTACGTTGCTGACACCAGCCGCAAAATCAAGACCGTTTTCAAGTCCAGAATGGAAAAGGGCCTGCGCTGTTCGGGGGCCGTCCCCTATGGCTATCTCGCCTCAAAAGAAGAAAAGGGCGAGTGGGTGATCGACGAGGAAGCTGCCGCCGTTGTGCGCCGCATCTTTCAGATGGTCATGGACGGTCAGAGCGTCAACGGCATCGCCCGAACGCTGCGGGCCGAGCAAATCCCCATCCCTTCCGAACACTGGAAGCGTATCGGCTGTCCTGTTCGAGCCAACAGCTACCGCGACCCCTACGCATGGTCTGCCACCACCCTGGGTTATATTCTTAAAAGGCCGGAGTACCTGGGGCGCAAGGTGCTGGGCAAGACTGTCTGTGAGAACTACAAGACTAAAAGCACCCGCAGGACAATGCCAGAGGAACAATTTGTATTTGAGGGAGCCGTCCCCGCCATCATTGACGAAGAAACGTGGCACAATGTTCAGCGTTTGCGGGAAACCAAGCGCCGGACACCCAAGCGGAGTAATGCCCCTAACCGTTTAACCGGACTGCTCTACTGTGCCGACTGCGGCGCAAAGCTGACCCACCACAACAGTCTTGTCCAAGGCAAGTACATTGACGATGCTTTCACCTGTTCCAGATACCGGGCACCTATGGAGGATTGCACCATTCACTATGTTGCCACGCAAAAGCTGGAAGCGGCGATCCTCTCCGCCATCCAGCGGATAAGCTGGTATGTCCGCAACAACGAGCAGGAGTTTGTTCAGCGGGTTCGAAAGGCATCCAGTCTGCGCCAGGAGGAAGCAGTCAAGGATTGCCGGAAACAGATTGTCCAGGCGAAGAAGCGCCACGCCGAACTGGACGGACTGGTGAAGAAGCTGTACGAGGCCAACGCCACGGGCAAGCTGCCGGATAAGCATTTCAGCCGTCTCCTTGCCGAGTATGACGAGGAACAGGCCGCGCTGGAAGCCTCCATGACGGAGTGGCAGGGCTTGCTGGACAACTGGAACGCCGACCGGGTGAGAATGACGGAGTTTATCGACCTTGCCAAGCGGTACACCGATTTTTCGGAACTGACTACGCCCATTCTCAATGAGTTTATCGAGAAAATCGTTGTCCATGAGGGCAACGGACGGGGAAAGCAGCGCCGTCAGCGGTTAGATTTCTATTTCAATTTCATTGGCGCGTTTGAGGTTCCCGCCGACATTGTGACCCCGATGGAGCAGGAGGAAGAACGCCGCCAGCAGGAGGAACAGGCAGAGAAAGAGGAACGCTCCCAGGTGCTTGCCCAGGTTCGGTATGAGAGGTACAAGCAGGAGCGCCGGGAGTTTACCGCGAGGAAGCGGGCGGGCCTGTTGACCCCGGAGGAACAGGCGGAGGAAGAACGGCGGTTAGAGCGCAATCGGGCCTATCAGCAGAAGCAACGCGACAAGAAAAAGGCCAGTCAGCCAGAGAAGCCTCGCAAACGCTCACTGAAGGAACTCGCCAAGCTGGATGGAGCCGATCTCACCCCGGAGGAAGCGGAGCGGCTTGCGGCGCACCGCCAGAAGAAAGCCGAGCAGCACAAAGCGTGGCGTGACAGGCAGAAGTCCGCACAGCCCCCGAAGCCCCAACAGCGGACGTTGAAAGAACTTGCCAGATGTGCCGAGGCAGGTTTGCCTCTCACCCTAGAAGAAGCGGAACGGCTGGAAGCCCATCGCAATCGGAAAAAGGCGGCTTTGCAGGATTTGAAAGCCCGCGCCGAAACCGACCCGGTAGCGGCGGCAGAGTTGGCGCAGCAGAGAGCGCAACAGTCAGAAGCGGTAAAGAAGTCCCGTCAGAAAATGTATGCGGACGCTGCCGCCGGAGATCCCGAAGCCCAGGCCCGGTATGAACGTATGCTTGCCGCGAGGCGGGAGAACTACCACAGGAAGAAACAGGCAGAAGCCGAAGCTGCTCAAGTCAGCTAACGTAGATACAGAAAACGCCAGGGACAACGATAGTCCGTGGCGTTTTTGTCATTACTGCCGTTCCAGCAAATCCATATATTTCTGACGTTCGCCCTCCGGGACTTTCAGCGCCGCCATAGCCTGTTCAATGGTCAGCCCCATCGTTTCCATGAGGTTTTTGATAGAGGACAAGATACCTTTAGCAACGCCTTTTTCCTCAACGCCCTTGCTCAAATTACACATGACCGACACCTCCCTTTCCATTGTCTGCGTCATTTGAATGTCGTAATCGTCCTGCAAAATTTTCCGCTTTTCCGCCTCGCTGGTTTCGTTGGAGAGAAGCACATCCAGCATCCGCAATACGCCGTCATAATTTGACCCATCCGGCCCGCCAAGGCACAGCATGATGATGGACAGCAAATCATAATTCCTGATGGGTTCTTTGCCCTCGCCGACCAGATATTCTTCCACCAGCCGATACCGGGTAATGGTGTTCTCTCGATACTGCGGCGGTTTCATGCAAATCCAGATGGAGTAGACCTTCTTGATTTTCTCATAATGGGAGCCAGTGAACTCCCTGCCGTACTGGGAAGAAATCATGCGGCAACAGTAGTATATGCCACGCTTTATCAGCGGATAGCCGGGGTAAAAATCGTTCTGGGCCTCCACGTTGATGATGAGGGCAATTTGTTCCTCGGAGTCGGGAACGATGGCGCGGAAGCGAATGTCATAGGTGACTGTCCCCTCGCGCACCGATTTGTCCTCGGTGTCCATGCCGCTGATGACTGTGCCACCCTCGTCCGGCAGCACCGGGACGGCGGACACCTGGGGTTGGCCCTCAATGTACTTCTCGGCAATATCATTGACATCGCAATCCTTGTATTCTTCCAGGCAGGACTTCATAATCCGCGCCAGGATTGCCTTTTCAGACAGGACACGCTTACAGGCGGCATCATAACCCGCGCTGTCATCTGTGACGTGCAGTCCCTGGGCGATTGTCGTTTTGAGCTCCACCATCCTCACCTTCTTTCGTTTCATTCTACCACAGCTTTGCCAGCGCGTCCACTTCTTTTTTGAAAAGAGTTGCGTATGGCGTATACACGAGAGAGATATGGAGGTGCAGTGACAGAAAAAATTTATCTTAACAGGGTTGCTTTTGGGAATTTGATATGCTATACTATAAAAATCCAAGCAAAGGAGTTTATCAATATGCGGCAAGGTATTCTTAAATAAAATTTGATAATGGGAACAAAGACAAACGTCCTCAAGGAGAGGGCTTGGTTTTTGTACCCAATTTAAGAATACTTTTGCCTTTTCATTTCATATCGTGATAGACAACGGCCAGCCTTGGCCGCAGTTTTCATGTGTGTCCTACCTATCATCCCCAGCGGTAAAAGTATTTGTCGCTGGGGATTTTTGCGCCCTTCTGGGCCTTGTATGGAGGACAATCATATGAAAATCATCAATATTGGCATTCTTGCTCATGTAGACGCAGGTAAGACGACCTTGACGGAGAGCCTGTTATATACCAGCGGAGCAATCGAGGCGCCCGGCAGTGTGGATCAGGGAACAACGAGAACGGACACCATGTTTTTAGAGCGGCAGCGTGGAATCACCATTCAAACGGCGGTCACTTCCTTTCAGTGGCACGATTGTAAGGTCAACATTGTGGATACTCCTGGGCATATGGATTTCTTAGCGGAGGTCTATCGCTCCCTTGCCATTCTTGACGGAGCGATTTTGGTTGTTTCTGCAAAAGACGGCGTTCAGGCGCAGACCCGTATTCTGTTTCATGCTCTGCAAGTAATGAAAATCCCAACTGTTATCTTTATTAACAAAATCGACCAGGACGGGATTGACCTGCCAGGTGTGTATCAGTCTATCCGAGATAAGCTCTCCGCAAATATGATTATTAAGCAGAACGTGCAGCTTTCCCCGGATATATCCATCATGGAAAACATGGGGCTGGAGAATTGGGATACCGTGATTGCGGACTGTGATGAATTGTTGGAGAAATATATTGCCGGAGAACCAATGGACAAAGAAGAACTTCTGCGGGAGGAAAACAGGAGAATCCAAAGCGTCTCTCTGTTTCCGGTCTATCATGGCAGTGCCAAGGTAAACTTGGGAATCCGACAACTCATTGAAGCGGTCACAGATACATTCCAATCACCCACCGGGCAGAACAGCTCTGAATTGTGCGGAACTGTGTTCAAAGTTGAGTACGCAAACCAGAGCCAACGCCTTGCCTATCTGCGGTTGTATAGCGGTACGCTTCATTTGCGGGATTCCGTAGCCTTGGCAGGGAAAGAAAAACTGAAAATTACGGAAATGCGTATCCCCTCAAAGGGTGAGATTGTCCGAACAGAGATTGCCCATGCGGGCGAGATCGTCATTGTACCCTGCGACAGTTTGCGGCTGAATGATGTGCTGGGAAACAAACTGCTGCTGCCCCGTGAAACGTGGAGCGACAATCCTCTCCCTTTGCTGCGGACAACAATTGCACCAGAGAAACCAGAACAGAGGGAACGCTTGTTAAACGCCTTGACAGAAATTGCGGATACCGACCCGCTTCTGCGCTATGAAGTAGACGCTGTGACCCATGAGATCATTCTCTCCTTTTTGGGCCGGGTACAATTGGAAATTATCTCTGATCTTCTGGTGGAAAAATATCAGCTCAACACAACTGCAAAAGAACCTACCGTCATCTATATGGAGAGGCCATTGAAAGCGGTAAGTCACACCATTCATATCGAAGTGCCGCCCAATCCATTCTGGGCGTCCATCGGGCTGTCCGTCACCCCTCTCCCCCTTGGCACCGGAGTGCAGTATGAGAGCAAAGTTTCCGTTGGATACTTGAATCAGAGTTTTCAAAACGCTGTATTGGATGGTATCCGCTACGGTCTGGAACAAGGCGTGTATGGATGGAAGGTAACGGACTGTAAAATCTGTTTTGAGTATGGGCTTTATTATAGTCCGGTCAGCACTCCCGCAGACTTTCGGTCATTGGCACCTATTGTATTGGAGCAGGTGTTGAAAAAGGCGGGGACGCAGCTATTGGAACCATATCTTTCTTTTACACTCTATGCGCCGCAGGAATATCTCTCCAGAGCTTATCATGACGCACCAAAATATTGCGCGAGTATTGAAACGACCCAGGTTAAAAACAGCGAGGTGATTTTTACTGGCGAAATCCCTGCCCGCTGTGTGCAAGAGTACCGCAATGACCTCACCTTTTATACAAACGGGAGAAGCGTTTGTTTAACAGAATTGAAGGGGTATCAAATCGCCAGCGGCGAACCAGTTTTTCAGCCACGCCGCCCAAACACCCGGATTGATAAGGTGCGCCATATGTTCAACAAAATTCTCCCATCAATGATGGACTTATAAAATCCCTTTGGAACAAAGGGCGCACTTCTATACATGGTCTGCGACCATGTATCGTGCGCTCTGCGAGGCTACGGCCCGGACTTCCGAAAGTCCGGGCCGTTTGCGTCGCTCCGCTCCGTACAAGGGGCTGCGCCCCTTGCGCCGCTTTGCGGCTATCCCTGCGCCCTCGCTGGAAAGGTACATCCGCTCTGCGTCTGCACCTTTCCAGCGAGGCTAAAACCGAATACCGTTACCCTTGACCGTTTACCCGACACAGCAGGTAGACGGTCTTTTGTTTTGCCAAGAAGGAGGTCAAACACGATGGACAAGTCACGCGAAGAATTAGAGAAAGAGTATGCTGAGGCCACCGCTAAGTTGGAGCAGTACCAGCACAGAGGCCAGCGGTATGAGAACCGCATCCGCTACTACACCCAAGGCGAAAGGAAGAAGCGAAACCACCGACTTATCACCCGTGGCGGAGCGGTGGAGAGTATCGCCCCGGAGGTGCGCGGCATGAGCGAAAGGGCCTTTTTTCTTTTGATGGAAAAGGTCTTTTCCCTGCCGGAAGTTGCCGCCCTGGTGAGCCAAGCCACTGACCAGCAGGAAAGCGGATAATTGGCCCTGTTCCATCTCCACGTTACCCAGGTCAAACGGAGCGCGGGACAGTCTGTTGTCACGTCCGCCGCCTACCGAGCCGGGGAGAAATTGTATAGCGAATACTATGGCGAGGTCAGCGACTACACCCACAAGGGCGGCGTGGTCTGCACAGACATTCTCCTGCCGCCCCAGGCCCCCAACCAGTACCAAGACCGCGCCACCCTCTGGAACGCCGTGGAGAAGGCCGAGCGCGGCAAGAAAGCCCAGCTTGCATATAGCTTTGACATTGCCTTGCAGAACGAGTTTTCATTGGAGGAAAACATCGCTCTTGCAAGGCAATTTGTTTCGGAGCAGCTTGTGGGCCGGGGCATGATTGCCGACTTTGCCATCCACCAGCCGGACAAGGAGGACGGCGGTATTCCTAACCCGCACTTTCATGTTCTCTGCCCCATCCGGCCCATTGAGCCAGACGGCAAATGGGGGTGCAAGCAGCGCCGCCGCTACCGTCTGGACGAGGACGGGAACCGCATTATGGGAGAGGACGGCAAGCCCCTCTTTGACGCTGTTCCCACTACCGACTGGGGAAGCCCGGAAACACTGGAACATTGGCGGGAGGCGTGGGCCGCTATGGTGAACGCCAAGTTTGAGGAAAAGGGGCTGACCTGCCGCATCGACCACCGCTCCTATGAGCGTCAGGGCCTTGACCTGCTGCCCACCGTCCATGAGGGCGTGGCCGTCCGCCAGATGGAGGCCAAGGGCATCCCCACCGACAAGGGCGATCTGAACCGCTGGATAAAAAAGGCCAACAACATTCTGCGGGATATTCGGAAGAAAATCGCCGGCCTGACGGATTGGATTAAGGCCATAAAAGAAGAATTGAGCAAGCCCCAGGCCCCGACCCTTGCCGCCCTGCTGACCGACTACTATGAGGGCCGGAACGCCGGAGCATGGAGCCGCAACGCCAGGATTGGAAATCTTAAAGGTTTTGCCGAGGCCATCAATTTTCTGACCGAGAGGGGCATCGCTACGCTGGAAGATTTAGAGACCCATATCGCCGCCCAGAGTGAACGAACGGAGGCCATCAACACATCCATGAAAGCGAAGCGTGACCGTCTGAACGAATTGAAGGAACTGCTTCGCCTTGTTGACCTCTACCGAGACACCAAGCCCGTCTATGACGAGTTGCAGGGTATCAAGTGGAAGGGCAAGCGGGAAAAATTCGAGAGGGAGCATGAGAACGAGTTGAGGACGTTCCACATGGCCCGCCGGAAGCTGGACAAGCACCGTTCCCCTGCTGGTAAAATCCCCGTTCATGCGTGGGAACAGGAACAGGCGAGGCTTCACCAGGAGTACACAGCCGAGTATGAGCAGTACAAGCCTATCCAAGACGATTTGCGGCGGCTTCAACAGGTGAAGCGGAACGCCGATGCTGCCATACACCAGCAGGAGCAGACCCAGCAGAAACGCCGGGAGGTGGAGCGGTGAACGGCATTCCCCGACTGACCTACCAGCAGTACCGAGCCGTCCGGCGGCTGGTGCATGACTGCTGCAATTATGACGGCGGCAACTGTCTTGCTCTTGATGACGGCTGGGAGCCTTGTGTCTGCGTCCAGAGTATCACCTATTCCCTGGTCTGTAAATGGTTCCGCGCCGCCGTCCTGCCAACAGACAAGGGGTTGTGTGCCGCCTTGCTCCACCGAGGACAGGCGCGGCCCTGTGCCGAGTGCGGGGCGATGTTCGTGCCGCGCTCCAATCGGGGCAAATACTGTGACGAGTGCGCCGCCAATGTGCGCCGGAGAAAGAAAGCTGCCAGCGAACGGGAACGCCGCAGGCGTGGACATTTAGAGGCTGAAAAGCCTTGCAATCAGGGGGCTTGTGGACAGTCCTCAAAGGGGGACTAATACATTCCCCTTCCCCCACTCCAACGTGGGCGGCAAAATGGCGCTCACGTGGATTAACTTTGATGAATGATGAAAGGAGAGCCTATGACCTACGACCCCAGCATGACGATCACCAGCACCATCCCCGCCCCGGAGGGGAGCGACAGCACCAGCAGAGAGGGCAAGGCCATCCCCCTGCCCGTGATGGCGGGCGGCAACGCTTCACCCGCCCCGGACGTACCGCCACCCGATATGGTAAAGACCGTTGGCGGTACGACCTTTGATATTTATTTCCATTTCAGCCAGACCAGCCGGGAAACCTTTACCGACAAGGTACTGCGCCTTATTCAATCCGATGTTGTAACCTCATAAAAATAATTTACTTTTTTCTCTATCCTTATTGACAAAACCCGAAGGGAACCATTTTGGTGGAGTGCGGAAAAATGCTCCA
>ULRE01020320.1_pt1 | contig 15394 bp, 13 predicted proteins | sample 1955141 | NCBI WGS metagenome assembly ULRE01 (sample SAMEA4835674, study PRJEB28245) | human gut metagenome | biome: gut microbiome; material: fecal sample | place: Denmark | collected 2008
AGGCGAATAAAACAGAGCGCTGATTTACTGCAATCCAGTTATTACCCGAGGAGATCACTTCTGCATTTATTTACAGAAGAGTAATGCTTTTTCTTCATTATTTTCTTTGATGGCTTTTCATTAATCGCAGGACATAATTATGAGTAAAATTGAATATACTGACAACTTAATGCTGTCGCGCCAGTTACCGCTTAAATCCGTGGCCCTGATCCTCGCCGGAGGACGTGGCACACGATTAAAAGACCTGACCACTATTCGCGCAAAACCTGCGGTGCATTTCGGCGGTAAATTCAGAATTATTGATTTTGCCTTATCGAATTGTATTAACTCAGGCATAAGACGTATTGGGGTTATTACGCAATATCAGTCGCACTCACTGGTTCAGCATATTCAACGCGGCTGGGCATTCTTTAATGAAGAAATGAATGAGTTCGTGGATCTATTACCGGCGCAGCAGCGGGTGCATGGGGAGAACTGGTATCGAGGTACGGCGGATGCCGTGACGCAGAACCTGGATATTATCCGCCGCTATGATGCTGAATATGTCGTTATCCTGGCCGGTGACCATATCTATAAACAAGATTACTCGCGGATGCTGCTCGATCATGTCGAAAAAGGCGCACGCTGCACCGTAGCCTGCCTGCCGGTGCCGGTAGAAGAGGCGACCGCGTTTGGCGTCATGGCGGTTGATGAGAATGACAGGATCATTGAATTTGTTGAAAAACCGGCTCATCCGCCCACCATGCCTGGCGATGAAACCCGCTCGCTTGCCAGTATGGGCATTTATATATTTGACGCGGAATATCTCTACCAGCTGCTGGCAGAAGACGATCGGGATGAACACTCCACCCATGATTTTGGCAAAGATATTATCCCCAGAATTACGGCGGCAGGTGAAGCCTATGCGCATCCGTTCCCGCGCTCCTGCGTCCAGTCAGATAATAATGCCGAGCCCTACTGGCGGGATGTCGGAACCCTTGAAGCGTACTGGAAAGCAAATCTTGATTTAGCCTCCGTGGTGCCTGAGCTGGATGTTTATGACCGTAACTGGCCGATCCGTACTTATGTCGAATCGCTGCCCAGCGCCAAATTTGTTCAGGACCGTTCCGGCAGCCACGGCATGACCATGAATTCTCTGGTCTCCGGCGGCTGTATTATTTCTGGCTCGGTGGTGGTGCAGTCGGTTCTATTTTCCAAAGTTCGGATTAACTCGTTCTGTAATATAGATTCGTCGGTTGTATTGCCGGGCGTGTGGATTGGCCGCTCTTGCCGGATAAGGCGCTGCGTGATCGATCGCGGCTGCGTGATCCCGGAGGGAATGGTCATTGGCGAAAATGCCGTTGAAGATGCGCGGCGCTTTTATCGTTCGGAAGAGGGTATCGTTCTGGTTACCAAAGAAATGCTGGAAAGACTTGAAGTATGAGCCCATTTGCGGAAAAAGCGCGTCCGGCGGCAGGGACAATATTGCCCTGTCGCGGGTCGTCTCTGTGGCTGAATAATAAGGAGCATACATGCAAGTTTTACATGTAGGAGCAGAGATGTTCCCGCTGTTAAAAACGGGCGGACTGGCCGACGTCACCGGCGCGCTCCCGGCGGCGCAAATTGCCGATGGGCTGGATACCCGCGTGCTGCTGCCAGGGTTTCCGGCGATCCGCAACGGGATACAGGAGCCGCAGGTGGTAGCCAGCAGGGAGACATTCGCCGGGCCGATGACGCTGCTGTTCGGCGACTTTAACGGCGTGGGCATCTATCTGATTGATGCCCCACATCTCTATGACCGACCGGGTAATCCTTATCATGACCAACAGATGCAGGATTATCCCGATAACGTACTGCGTTTCGCATTGCTGAGCTGGGTCGGAGCCGAGCTTGCCGGCGGTCTGGACCCGTTCTGGCGACCTGAAATCATCCACGCCCATGACTGGCACGCGGGCCTCACGCCGGCGTATCTGGCCGCCCGCGGCAACCCGGCCAAATCGGTGTTTACGGTGCACAACATTGCCTATCAGGGGCTGTTCCAGGCCCGGCATATGGCGGAGATCGCTTTACCGGGGGCATTCTTCCAGATGCACGGAGTGGAGTTTAAAGGGCAGATCTCCTTCCTCAAGGCGGGCCTCTATTTCGCTGACCATATCACCACCGTCAGCCCGACCTATGCCCGTGAAATAACCGAACCGCAGTATGCGTTCGGTCTGGAAGAGCTGCTGCGGCAGCGTCAGCGAGAAGGGAGGCTGTCGGGGATCCTTAACGGGGTCGATGAAAGCATCTGGGATCCACGCAGCGATTCATTGCTGGCGGCGCATTACGACCCGGCCTCGCTGGCTGAGAAGGCGAAGAACAAGCAGCAGCTGCAAACGATGCTGGGGCTGAAAGAGGACGCTCGGGCGCCGTTGTTCACGGTAGTCAGTCGCCTGACCAGCCAGAAGGGGCTGGATCTGCTCCTTGACGCGCTGCCGGGGTTAGTTGAGCAGGGAGGACAGCTGGCGCTACTGGGCTCCGGGGACCCTGATTTGCAGGCCCGTTTTCTTGCCGCCGCGGCGCAATATCCCGGGCAGGTGAGTATCCGGATCGGCTACGATGAGGCGCTGTCGCACCAGATGATCGGCGGCGCCGACGTCATCCTGGTTCCCAGCCGTTTTGAACCCTGCGGCCTGACCCAGCTTTATGGCCTGCGCTACGGCACATTGCCGCTGGTTCGCCGCACCGGCGGACTGGCCGATACCGTCGCCGATTGTTCTCTCGAAAACCTTGCTGACGGCCTCGCGACCGGATTTGTGTTTACCGACAGCGAGACAGCGTCGTTATTACGTGCCATCCGCCGGGCCTTTGTTCTGTGGTCCCGTCCATCGCTGTGGCGGTACGTGCAACGTCAGGCAATGAGCATGGATTTTAGCTGGCAGATTGCCGCAAAGTCTTTCCACCAGCTGTATCAGCGCATTATTTAATTACTACGGATAAGAAAAATGGAACCACGCGTAAGTTATATTTCACCCAGGCTGAATGAAGAAGCGCTGCAGCATGCTATCGCTTATAAGCTCATGTTTATCCTTGGTAAAGACCCTTCACTTGCCAATAAACATGAGTGGCTCAACGCCACGCTGTTCGCCGTGCGCGATCGGCTGGTAGAGCGCTGGCTACGGGCGCATCGGGCGCGGATCTCGCAGCAGGCAAGGCAGGTTTATTATCTGTCGATGGAGTTTCTCATCGGTCGTACCCTCTCTAATGCCTTACTGTCGCTGGGCATCTATGAGGATGTTAAAACGGCGCTGGCAGGAATGGGGCTGGATCTGGAAGAGCTGATTGATGAGGAGAACGATCCGGGCCTGGGCAACGGCGGTCTCGGTCGTCTGGCGGCCTGTTTTCTCGACTCCCTCGCCACGCTGGGGTTGCCAGGACGCGGCTACGGCATCCGCTACGACTACGGCATGTTTAAGCAAAACATCATCGACGGCCGGCAGATGGAGTCACCGGACTACTGGCTGGAATACGGTAACCCGTGGGAGTTCGAGCGCCATAAAACCCGCTATACCGTCCGCTTTGGCGGGCGCATTCAGCATGAGGGCAAAAACTCGCGCTGGCTGGAAACCGAAGAGATTATTGCGGTGGCCTACGATCAGATTATCCCGGGTTATGAAACCGATGCGACCAACACCCTGCGTTTGTGGAGCGCCCAGGCCAGCAGCGAAATTAACCTCGGTAAATTTAATCAGGGGGACTATTTCGCCGCCGTGGAGGATAAGAACCATTCCGAGAACGTTTCCCGGGTGCTCTACCCGGACGACTCGACCTATTCCGGGCGCGAACTGCGTGTGCGTCAGGAGTATTTCCTCGTCTCGGCGACGGTGCAGGACATTCTCACCCGCCATTACCAGCTGTATCAAACCTATGACAACCTGGCGGATAAAATTGCTATCCACCTCAACGACACCCATCCGGTGCTGTCGATCCCGGAGCTGATGCGCCTGCTGATCGACGAACACAGCTTCAGCTGGGATGACGCTTTTGAGGTGACCTGCCAGGTCTTCTCCTATACCAACCATACCCTGATGAGCGAAGCGCTGGAGACCTGGCCGGTCGATATGCTGGGGAAAATCCTGCCGCGCCATTTGCAGATTATCTTCGAGATTAATGACTATTTTCTGAAAACCATGCAGGAGCACTATCCCGATGATATTGCCCTGCTGAGCCGGACCTCGATTATCGATGAATCCAACGGCCGCCGCGTGCGGATGGCCTGGCTGGCGGTGGTGGTCAGCCACAAGGTTAACGGGGTGTCGGAACTGCACTCCCGGCTGATGGTGGAGTCGCTGTTTGCCGATTTCGCCAGAATCTTTCCGCGCCGCTTCACCAACGTGACCAACGGCGTCACCCCGCGCCGCTGGCTGGCCGCCGCCAATCCGGCGCTTTCCGGGGTACTGGACCGCTATATCGGCCAGACCTGGCGGACGGATTTAAGCCAGCTGAGCGAACTGGGTGAGTATCAGGATTATCCGCTGGTTAACCAGGCCGTCAGCGAAGCCAAGCTGGCGAATAAGCAGCGGCTGGCCGACTACATCGCCCGCCAGCTGGGCGTGGTGGTCAACCCGAAAGCGCTGTTTGATGTGCAAATTAAGCGTATTCATGAATACAAGCGCCAGCTGATGAACGTGCTGCATGTGATCACCCGCTATAACCGCATCAAGGCGGACCCGCAGGCCGAATGGGTACCGCGGGTGGTGATTTTCGCCGGCAAAGCCGCGTCCGCTTACCACACGGCAAAACAGATTATCCATCTGATTAACGACGTGGCCAAAGTCATCAATAACGATCCGCAGATTGGCGACAGGCTAAAGGTGGTGTTCATTCCCAACTACAGCGTCAGTCTGGCGCAGATGATCATTCCGGCCGCGGACCTTTCTGAGCAGATTTCGCTGGCAGGGACCGAAGCCTCCGGGACCAGCAATATGAAGTTCGCCCTCAACGGCGCGCTGACCATTGGCACGCTGGACGGTGCCAACGTTGAAATGCTGGAGCACGTGGGTGAGGAGAATATCTTTATCTTCGGTAATACCGCAGCCCAGGTCGAGGCGCTGCGCAGCAACGGTTACCAGCCGCGCGATTACTACGACCATGATGAAGAGTTGCGCCAGGCGCTGACCCAGATGGGGACCGGGGTGTTCAGCCCACAGGAGCCGGGCCGCTATCGCGGCCTGCTGGATTCGCTGATCAACTTTGGCGACCACTATCAGGTGCTGGCCGATTACCGCAGCTATGTTGACTGTCAGGACAGGGTGGATGCGCTCTACCAAACCCCGGAAGAGTGGACCGCCAAAGCGATGCTCAACATAACCCACATGGGCTATTTTTCATCGGACCGCACGGTGCGGGAGTATGCGCAAAAGATCTGGTATATCGACAAAACGCAACTCTAAGCCCACATTCACGCCCCCGGGAGCGCCGGGGGAAAGGGGGGCACCATCGGTGAGCGACCCAGCAGGAACACATTAATAAACCTGACGGATATGACAGGAGAGAAAAATGACGGACAGTAAACGCGCAGGGGAGCCTGCACAACAGAGTGATTTGATTAACGTCGCTCAGCTGACCGCGCAGTACTACGTACTGAAGCCGGAAGCGGGCAACGCGGAGCATGCGGTGAAGTTTGGCACCTCTGGCCATCGTGGCAGTGCAGGGCGTCATAACTTCAATGAGCAGCATATTCTGGCGATCGCTCAGGCGATTGCGGAAGACCGCGCGAAGAACGGGATTACCGGTCCCTGCTACGTGGGTAAAGATACCCACGCGCTCTCCGAACCGGCCTTTATTTCGGTTCTGGAAGTGCTGGCAGCCAACGGCGTTGACGTTATCGTGCAGGAAAACAATGGTTTCACCCCGACGCCGGCCATTTCCAATGCCATCCTGGTGCACAACAAAAAAGGTGGTCCGCTGGCGGACGGCATCGTGATTACGCCGTCTCATAACCCGCCGGAAGATGGCGGTATTAAGTACAACCCGCCGAACGGCGGCCCGGCTGATACCAACGTCACCAAAGTGGTGGAGAATCGCGCTAACGAACTGCTGGCCTCGGGTCTGCAGGGCGTCAGGCGCCTCTCCCTCGATGCTGCACTGGCATCCGGTCATGTTAAAGAGCAGGATCTGGTGCAGCCGTTTATTGAAGGGCTGGCGGATATCGTCGACATGGTGGCGATTCAGAAAGCCGGCCTGAAGCTCGGGGTCGATCCGTTGGGTGGTTCCGGTATCGAATACTGGAAACGCATCGCCGGGCACTACAAACTCGACCTGACTATCGTCAACGATCACGTCGATCAAACCTTCCGCTTTATGCACCTCGATAAAGACGGCGCTATTCGCATGGACTGCTCTTCGGAGTGTGCGATGGCAGGGCTGCTGGCGCTGCGCGATAAGTTCGATCTGGCTTTTGCTAACGATCCGGATTATGACCGTCACGGCATCGTCACTCCGGCGGGTCTGATGAACCCGAACCACTATCTGGCCGTGGCGATTAACTACCTGTTCCGGCATCGTCCGCAGTGGGGCCAGGATGTCGCCGTCGGTAAGACGCTGGTCTCCTCGGCGATGATCGACCGCGTGGTGAACGACCTCGGCCGCAGGCTGGTGGAAGTGCCGGTGGGCTTTAAATGGTTTGTTGACGGTCTGTTCGATGGCAGCTTCGGCTTCGGCGGGGAAGAGAGCGCGGGCGCCTCGTTCCTGCGTTTTGACGGCACGCCGTGGGCGACCGACAAAGACGGGATCATCATGTGCCTGCTGGCGGCAGAAATCACCGCCGTGACCGGTAAAAACCCGCAGCAGCACTACGACGAACTGGCCGCCCGCTTCGGCGCGCCGAGCTATAACCGGCTGCAGGCTTCGGCCACTTCCGCACAGAAAGCGGCGCTGGCGAAGCTGTCGCCGGAAATGGTCAGCGCCAGCACGCTGTCGGGTGACCCGATCACCGCACGCCTGACCGCCGCGCCGGGCAACGGCGCATCGATTGGTGGTCTGAAAGTGATGACCGACAACGGCTGGTTCGCCGCACGTCCGTCGGGTACGGAAGACGCTTACAAGATCTACTGCGAGAGCTTTCTGGGTGAAGCACATCGTAAACAGATCGAGAAAGAAGCGGTGGAAATCGTGAATAGCGTGCTGGGTAATCAATAAAATAATGGTCTTACTTCTGTCAAAGAGCGGTAAGACCAGCATAAATAGATCGGTGGTCTGTACGTTGATAGTTCTTTATATATCTATAAAAATACAAATCAAGATCATCGCATTAACTCTTCTGTGGGGAAGGAAATAACCAAATATGTTTAGTGAAGAAGCACACTATGAACTATTAAAAAGATATTACAATCCTGCTTATTTTGAAGGTCGAAACGGTACTATCTGGGGTGATGATTATTCATTAAGTTTAGCAAAAATGGGTATGATAATGCTTGAGAAATATGGTTATGGTATAATACTTAAACATGAATCTCTCACAGGTGAAACCATTTACTACGATCGTAATCTTACAATTTTTTCTGAAGAGAAAATCATACAAGCTTTGCGAAAGGAGGGATGATGCATGAATAAATCAGAGATGTCTTTTGGGTGGGGCATATTCTGAATATGGAATTTTTATGGAGGGGATATGGCTCCTTATTTTTTTTAGATTGTAAAGTATGACCTTAATCAAAAATATTTAATACCTGGCCAGTGGGTACTTTTCGAATATTTGAATGGAAATAAGGAAAAGTACTGGTTAATGAAAACTTATAGGGATGTTTATATCTTTGGGTTGGCATATCCAGCTTCACTCAAAGAAGAGCTTTTTTTCTTGAGAAAAACAAGACGGAGTAAAAGTGCTCGATCCGAAATATAATAATTGGTCAGGAGTATTTAATACGTTGTCATTTGGATTCAACAGAAGTTATGAGACTGTCTCTTTCTAAATGTTCATATGTTGTGATAAAAATTAATACATTCGAATCTTATATAGTATTGCTATGGGAAAAACATCTCAGAAAGTAATGTATGACACTCCTTTGATAAGAGTATGGGAAATCTATGATCCTGATGATGTTAATATCATGAAAGGAATGTTATTTGTGGAAACATTATATAACAAGAGGGACTCTATGGGCCCCTATCGTTATCATATTCAGTTAAATTATGAGTTTCACTCTATGAAAGGTTGTGTAATGAGTGGATACTTCGAAGGAGGGTATCTGGATAAGCATGTCGATGGTCACCAGATAACACTAACCGGAGGGAGCATAATTTTGAATGCTCCCAGAGGGTTAGGTATAGGGTCACTTCTTTTTTGTGAGGTAGCCAAATGGGCGAAAACATACTCAGGAATCGATATTAAGACAATATTTCTTTCTGCATTCGATGCGAAAGATGAAAATAACAGGAAGCGTAGGAATAGACTTTATGAGAGATTTGGTATACATATGGTATATGATGAGGGTGAAAAGTCAGGTTTTTCATTGCCAATGAAAACCGATGATCTGATTATTAATGAGAATTTCCTCATAGATCAAGGTGGAAACATCAGAATCTTAAGGGTGTAAATAGCGATATAATTCCTATTGCTTGCTCAAGGCTGTGTCAATATTATTTGGGATGGAGTAATTCGATGCCTACAAGAATATATATCATATTTCTGCAGTATATAAGTGTTATTTGAGTCTGTTCTTTTACAAAGAAAGCAGTAACGGCAATGCGATTTCTCTGGTCTTTATTACATGGGGCAAGTTTTTCATACAGATAAATGAATAGTGGTTAATTAAATGAGGTAGCTGCATTTTTATATGGGTTAAATAGCCTTACATATATGCTCATGCCAGACTTGGATATTTATCACCTATTAGTTCATTGTTATCTTATTATCAGGGTTGTATTTCATTTTGGATTTTAAAGGTGTAAAGTGTTTATGATAATGTTCATGGTCTGTAAATAAATGAAGTCTGCACGAATATGTCCGGTGATGTCACCGAACTCACTTATTCGAGAATCTGTTATATAATAGCACAGCTTGTTCTGAAGGAAATTCTTGTATGTCTATTTTTTTCATGTGAGAGATAGTTTTAGGGTGATACATAAACGGCAGAAATTTAATGCATACTACTACCTGACGGTTGTATCTAATATCTGGGGGATGTGGCCTGCCCCCAGTATTAGATACAACGATCAGTTAGTAATGTCGGTTTGATGACCCTGACCCCGAATATGATCCAGTCATAATCAGGAATAACCGGCTTCATGTTGGTTGTTTATTCTGGCAACCAGCAGACTTCTCAGAAAATTCTGACGGGGTCATCCAGCCCTGTGCAGAATGGGGACGCCTCTGGTTATAGTGTATGCGCCAGGCCTCGATTTTGCACCGTGCATCCTCCAGAGACATGAACCAGTTCTCGTTCAGACATTCCTGCCGTAACCTGCCGTTGAAGGACTCCACCGTCGCATTGTCCGTCGGTGTTCCCTGGCGTGAGAAGTCGATTCTGATGCCTCTTTCATACACCCATCTGTCCAGCATTTTCCCTGCAAATTCAGAGCCGTTACCCGGCAGCAGGTGGCCGACGTGATCTGAGTTAGTGTGAAGATGATATATAAATCCCTCCCTGCGACCCATTATTGAGATAAATAATTCTCTCTGGCTTGTTCATTTTTTCAAAGAGTTGATGCGCTTATATCAATGTGAGCGTTATCTCTGAAATGGTGGGGCTGCGGGGAATGAAGTTGTCACTTAACTAACCAAACAGGGTGAATAATGATGTTGCCGTTATCACCACGATAATCAGAATGCACCATCCCAGCCCTGACCAGTCGGTGCTTGCTTGCGCCTGTTGCTTTTTCACGATATCGACCTTGCAGATGAATTTTTTTATTTTAAGGTTTTTCCTATAGGCTAACATTAACAACGCTCTTGATTTTGCCAAAAAATGCGATACTGATATTTATTACAGGATTACGACACGGCACGCCAACAGGCGTGATCTGGATAGGGATGAAGGCGGTATTATAAATACTTCACCGCTACCGCCAATGATCCAAAATGTGAGTAGTTTTACTTCAGTGCTGCATTTGAGATAATCATTGCTTCCAGCTGCGTGGATGGTTCGGTTTACTTGTGAATAAAGAGAATATTTTAAGCTTCGAGCAGTTTTTAACCATTAACAGCAATCTTGCTCTTATCTCAGATACCTGGTCTGATTTATGGGCATTAATTTTTTACACAGGACTGAGCGTAGGCAGGTTAATCGCTCTGCGCTATGACGATATCAGCCTAAATTCAATGTATTTACGGAAGACTGGGCGGTTCAAGGCAATGCGCATTGAACTTACCTCGCCATTCCGCGCATTGCTGTACCGTAGGCGAGCGAGATACCCTGACGACGTTTTTGTATTTCAGAGTCATTCAAACCGCGTAAAAAGCGAGGCCTGCCCGGTGACCGTGATTGCTTTTAATGCCGCACTAAGAAGGGCAGGACAGGGCTTACCACTCAATACGGTAAGCAGCAAAAGTGCCCAAATACCTAATGCGCCTGTCATTAGGCCGGTATTGGCTTATGAGGACGGAGACATCAGTGCAATAGAGACCCGGCAAGTTGGCCTGGCGATTGTATCACTTGGGGGCGGCAGGATTAAGGCCTCAGATGCGATTGATTACCGGGTGGGATTTTCGGAGTTCGTAGCGCTGGGTCAGGAAGTCACAAAAGGAATGCCATTAGCCACAATTCATGCACGTAATGAGGATGAATGGAGCAGAGCGGCTTGCTCGCTTATTGAGGCGATTTCTGTTAGCCAAGAAAAGCCAGTGAGAATGTCCGCTATTTATAAAAAAATGAATTATTAATTTGCTTAGGCAATCAAATTTATCTAGGCACTTAGACTGGAGAATTCCTACAAGCGTATTTTATAGAAAAATTGTGCTATTACTATGTAGAACATGCAGCTACCGATACGTGAACAGTCCCCATACACGGGATGATATTTATGCGAACGGGCAAACGGCACCACTGCCAAAAGCCACTTTAGGGTTAAAACCTGGTCAACTGTTGAGGTGTGTCTCCGGCGAGCTGGGGTTACGTTCATGGGCTGAAAGTCAGGGCCATGAGTTGATTGTCACCAGCGACAATGATGGCCCAGACTCAGAGTTTGATAAATATCTCCCTGAAGCTGAAGTCGTGATTTCACAGCCGTTCTGGCCGGCCTATTTAACCAAAGAGCGGATAGCTAAAGCGTATAATCTGAAACTGGCCCTTACCGCCGGTATAGGTTCTGACCATGTTGATTTGGACGCCGCTGCGAAGGCCGGCATTACTGTTGCGGAAGTCACTGGGTCAAACAGTATCAGCATGGCGGAACATGTGGTAATGATGGAGCTTTCTCTGGTGAGAAATTACCTGCCAGCGCATCAAATTTCGGTTGATGGCGGATGGAACATAGCGGATTGTGTGACACGAAGTTATGACGTTGAAGGCATGCATTTTGGGACTATTGGTGCCGGCCGTATTGGACTTGCTGTATTACGCAGATTAAAAGCGTTTGATATGCCACTGCATTACTCCCAGCGTCACCGCCTTGCGTCAGCTATCGAAGAGGAGTTAGGGTTAACATACCATCCTGATGCCGGCTCCCTGGCCCGTTCTGTGGACATTGTTAATCTGCAGGTGCCACTCTATCTATCGACGGAGCATTTTTTTAATCAAAAAATGATATCTGAGACGAAAAGGGGTTCGTATTTGATCAATACCGCCAGAGCACAACTTGTTGACAGGGATGCGGTTGTTAACGCACTGAAGTCTGGGCACCTGGCAGGATACGCTGGTGATGTCTGGTATCCACAGCCAGCCCCTGCTACTCATCCCTGGCGAACTATGCCCTGGAATGGCATGACGCCACATATGTCAGGGTCGTCACTTTCTGCACAGGCTCGCTATGCCGCGGGGACATTGGAAATCCTTGAGTCTTTCCTGGGGAACTTGCCTATCAGAGAAGAGTATCTGAGTGTGGATCGCGGGCAGCTGGGGGAGACCGGTGCGAAGTCTTATCAACTGAACTAATCGTAGCCGTTGACCCTGCGTAATAATGTCAGTTCAGTCTGTGATTTTGCTATGATGGAATGCTGTTTACTAACCTTTATCAAGGAGTACGGGGTGGGTTGTCCATTTTCACAGTCCGTCTCTCAACCTGTGGATGAGAGACTTACGCGTGCAGCCATATTTCTGGTTGTGACTATTAATTCCGGTAAAGCGGCTGAAGTTACCGTGCGTACTCACTGCGGCATACTATCCTCTCTTATCAGAGGCGTCGGGTTTCGTATATCAGATGGTGGACTGTCGTGTGTCATGGGGGTGAGTGAAGGAGGGTGGGAGCGGCTTTTTGGGGATGCAAAACCTGAATATTTGCACGTATTCCGTGAAATCAATGGCGTACATCATGCCCCATCTACGCCTGGAGATTTATTATATCATATTCGCGCCGCCCGGATGGACCTCTGTTTTGAGCTGGCAAGTCGGATATTGTCGGATCTCGGCAACTCGGTTAGTGTCGTTGACTCCGTTCAGGGTTTTCGGTATTTCGACGATCGCGACCTGTTAGGGTTTGTTGATGGTACTGAAAACCCTGTCGCTCAGGCTGCTTTGGATGCAACACTAATTGGTGATGAGGACACGGCGTTTGCTGGCGGGAGCTATGTCATCGTCCAGAAATACCTGCATGATCTTGATAAATGGAATGCGATCCCTGTTGAGCAGCAGGAAAAAATTATAGGCCGCGAAAAACTATCAGACATTGAACTCAGGGATGCTGATAAACCCAGTTATGCTCATAATGTACTCACTAGTATTGAAGAGGATGGCGAGGACGTCGACATACTGCGTGACAATATGCCATTTGGTGATCCCGGTAAAAGTGAGTTTGGGACCTATTTTATCGGTTACTCCCGAAAACCTGAACGTATTGAAAGGATGCTTGAGAATATGTTTATTGGTAATCCGCCGGGCTTTGTTGAATAAATCAGATTTCGGGTAAGTCTCCCCCGTAGCGGGTTGTGTTTTCAGGCAATACGCACGCTTTCAGGCATACCTGCTTTCGTCATTTTGTTCAGCGCTCGTACCAGGGCCATAGCCTCCGCAACCTGACCATCGTAGTCACGCAGCGTCAGTGAACCCCCGAACAGCTGTTTTACCCGGTACATCGCCGTTTCCGCTATCGAGCGACGGTTGTAATCTGTTGTCCATTTCCACCGCGCATTACTCCCGGTCATTCGCTGATTAGCCACTGCACGGTTACGGTCTGCATATTCACCGGGCCAGTAACCCGCACCTTTTCGGGGTGGGATAAGCGCGCTGATTTTCTTACGCCGCAGTTCATCGTGACATAGCCGGGTATCGTAAGCGCCATCGGCGGCGGCTGCCCTGATTTTCCGGTGGGTTTGCCGGATTAGACCCGGGAAGGCCTCTGAGTCCGTAACGTTGTTCAGCGACAGGTCAGCGCAGATGATTTCATGTGTTTTACTGTCAACGGCGAGATGCAGCTTACGCCAGATACGGCGGCGTTCCTGGCCATGCTTTTTGACTTTCCATTCGCCTTCACCAAAGACCTTCAGCCCGGTGGAATCAACCACCAGATGCGCGATTTCACCTCGGGTGAACGTTTTGAAACTGACATTAACCGACTTTGCGCGCTTGCTGACACTGGTGTAATCCGGGCAGCGCAACGGAACATTCATCAGTGTAAAAATGGAATCAATAAAGCCCTGCGCAGCGCGCAGGGTCAGCCTGAATACGCGTTTAATGACCAGCACAGTCGTGATGGCAAGGTCAGAATAGCGCTGAGGTCTGCCTCGTGAAGAAGGTGTTGCTGACTCATACCAGGCCTGAATAGCTTCATCATCCAGCCAGAAAGTTATGGAGCCACGGTTGATGAGGGCTTTATTGTAGGTGGGCCAGTTGGTGATTTTGAACTTTTGCTTTGCCACGGAACGGTCTGCGTTGTCGGGAAGATGCGTGATCTGATCCTTCAACTCAGCAAAAGTTCGATTTATTCAACAAAGCCAGTATGAGAACTAAGTTCCCCATTTTGGACAAGAAGGAGTAGGAAATTTCTGTATCTATAAGTTGGGCGCAATAGCTTCATTTTAGGAAAACTATACATATCTATACCATTGTCATCGATATAATTTTTGAAATGAGTTAAATCTGACACAATGCTATGATAAGTTGATAAGTTATAACTAAAGTCGTTATTTGCTTTTTCAATTATGTATAAAACACCTTCTCGCCATGGTGAGCCATCATTATTTAATATTATAGGGAAGAAATTATAGCTATAACTTTTGATTATCTTCCCATCTACTTTAAGAGGAGGTACCACCTTTCTTGTGTAGTTGTTCATTGAATCAAGCTCAATGATTTCCCCCTCTGGGTCGTTTGCATCTGTGACCATTGTCATGGTGACTTGCCTCAGGGTTTTCTTCCGGTTTAGACTCATAGAAACTCCAACTGATTGATTGTCATTTTTATAAATCTACAAAGTATGATACTTATGCTTGAATCTACAAGTAACAAAGATGGCGCGGAGATCCTTATCGATCGCGGTTGGGATCGGCCTTTAGGCGAAAAGTCTTTTGACGATGCGGAGAACCAGCTTCGGCGTCCGCGTCGGTTGACTCCCCGCGAGTGCGCGCGTCTGATGGGATTTGAAGCGCCGCAGGGATACCATTTTCGCATTCCGGTATCGGATACCCAGGCCTATCGCCAGTTTGGCAATTCGGTTGTCGTGCCGGTCTTTGCGGCGGTAGCGAAGCTGCTGGCACCGCGTATAGCAAGAGCGGTGGTTTCCGTGAGCAAGAGATTGACCATGGCCGATGTCCACGATAAAGCCACCCGCAGTAAAAACATGCGCGCGATCGGCACCCGCGATACGGCGATTGAAAAACGGCTGGCGGGACTGCTGGCGCGTGCAGGATTTTCCTTTACCGTGCAGGATGCCGCGCTGCCCGGCCGCCCGGATTTTGTGGTGGCCGAGTATCAGTGCGTTATCTTTACCCACGGCTGCTTCTGGCATCATCATAATTGCTACCTGTTTAAGGTCCCCGCGACGCGAACTGAGTTCTGGCTGGATAAAATAGCCAAAAACGTGGCGCGCGATCGCCGTGATATCGGCCTTCTGGCGGAGCAGGGATGGCGAGTGCTGGTGGTCTGGGAGTGCGCGCTGCGCGGGCGCCAGAAGCTCAGCGACGAAGCGCTGGGGGAACGGCTGGAGGAGTGGATCTGCGGCGGAGGGAACTGCGCGCAGATCGATACGCAAGGTATAGGTCTGTTAGACGTTACTTCTGCGCCTTACAGGAGGTGATGTCGCGGCGAGCCGGAAGCAGGTACTTGCCGAGCGTGACCAGAACGAC
>ULRE01042317.1_pt1 | contig 15260 bp, 18 predicted proteins | sample 1955141 | NCBI WGS metagenome assembly ULRE01 (sample SAMEA4835674, study PRJEB28245) | human gut metagenome | biome: gut microbiome; material: fecal sample | place: Denmark | collected 2008
TCGGGAGGAATTTCACCTCGCTGTCCTTATCAAGCGTAACGACATTCACCCCTATGCCCTCAAACTCATTGATCATCTTATTGTAGTATTCATGCCTGAGCTTGGGGTGAAGCTCGAACATCTTTTCCTTTGCCTTTCGGACACTGGACTTTTTTCTTGTCAGCCGGAGCATATCCAGCATACGGCTTCTCAGCTTCTTGTTTCTGACCTTTGCCCTGACTCTGGAGCAGGCTTTCTTATACGGATAATAATCGGCGTCCAGCAGCAGGCTGTGTGCCATAGCCAGTATCTTCTCCCGGCTTGCTGCCATGCAGTAAGCTACCCTTTCCCGGTTGGTATTGCAGCCGGAAGTCTGTTTTTCAAGCGCCTTTCTTCTAAGAATACGCAGCTCGACACGCAGAGTTCCCTCGGCTGTTTCCGAATCGCAGTCCCGCTGGGCAAGCTCCTTCTTTTTATCGTAGAAGCTGACCTCCAGTCCCTCGGTTTTGTTTCTGACAGTGAAACTGCTGGTGGAATCAAAATCCGGAGAATCATCTATTAAAACCTCGTAGCCCTTTTTCATCTCGCTGCGGTACATCAGACTTATGTATTCGCTGACATTTTCAGCTGAACCTACGTCAACATTTATGCACTGGTCAACACGGTACAGTTCAAGCGCATTGACAGCGTAATCTTCGCCGAACTCACGAACCAGCATACTTTCAGCAATATCAAGCGCTTCATTAAGATTGCATGGGTCGATAAGCCGGGACTTGTCCTCTGTACCAAGCAGGTCGTTCAGGCTGAGGATAAAATCATAGTATCCGCTGATTTTTGTCTTTTTAAGAATCACCCGGATTCCCTTGCCCTGAAAAATGAATGCGTAATGTTCGTTTCCTTTAGTGTTTGTTTCCACGCCAAACCTGCCTTTAGCTTTGCTGAATAATTCTTTTTCAGCCCGGTGATATTCGATGTGGTTTCTGAAAGTCTTTCTTAACCCAATGGTGTGGATTGAGTAGTTCATAGTTCTTCCTCCTAATAGTTATAGTTGCATATGGTTATTACGGTTTTTATATTCAGGTTAATACCGATAAATCCCATTACAACGCTATTTACCCTAGTTACCAATAGAGTACAATATTAACACATTAGTGTATATCCTTTATGATATTTACTAAACTGTTTGTGCATTATATAATCTTATTTTCTGTCGCCGGCGCAAACATTTTTGTAAATACATTTTGGCGAGGGGGCGAAAGCCGTGGACGAAAAAATCCTGACAATAGACGAATTACAAGGCAGGCTCCGCATAGGAAGAAATCAGGCATACAAGCTGGTAGCGGAGAAGAAGATTAAAGCATTCCGCACAGGAAAGCGCTGGAAGATAACAGAAGCCGCACTGAATGAGTATATCAGGAAAAGCGAGGAAAGTGGCAAGTAAAAAAACGGTTTCGGAAAATCTGCATAAATACGCATTTTTACCGAAAGTACAGAAATGGATTTTACCCTTAGTCTATTGACCTTTCCCTTATTTTTCGCTATAATATAAGGGAAAGGCGAAAAGGAAATGTCATACGCAAATACAATTAAAGCATAGAATCAATCGAAAATAGGTTGAATTTCTCCTATAAATGTGATATAATAGTATCAAGAAAGATATTTGAGGAGGAATGAACCATGACAGTAAACACAAACACCCTTGTTTCCATAACTGAGGCAAACCAGAATTTTTCCAGAGTAGCACGGATAGTTGACGAAAACGGCTCTGCGATTATTCTGAAGAACAATGTTCCTCGGTACATCATTATGGAATTCCCAGAAGCGGAAAAGCTGCAGGCCGCTCCCGATGACGATGTTGAGGCAATTTCCCGCAGGCTGATCGCAAAAAATCTTGAAGCTTACAAGGAGCTTGCGAAATGATTCGTCTGACGGAAAAGCAGCTTATTTCAATTCACAGCTCTCTGATTGCAGCGACAGGAGGTATGGACGGAGTACGTGATAAGGGATTGCTTGAATCCGCGCTGGAAGCTCCGTTCCAGACATTCGGCGGCGAGGACATCTATCCTGCTCTTTTGCAGAAAGCAGCACGGCTGTGCTTCTCGCTGGTTTCAAATCACCCGTTTATTGACGGGAATAAGCGTATCGGAATCCATGCAATGCTGGTTTTCCTTGCTCTGAATGGTATTGAAATCGAATGCACCCAGGCGGAGCTTATAGATATCGGATTATCGCTGGCAAGCGGAACTATGCAGTTTGAAGAATTGTGCGCATGGCTTAACGAGCATAACTGAACACTCAAAAAAAGCCGGTGCTTCATATCCACGAAGCACCGGTTGATCTATATAAAAGCGGCTCGCACCGCTGATAATCATTTGTTCGTCAGCCTGCGAGCCAGTTTGTAGAATGTTGTTTTCTTCATGCCAAGGCGTTTCATAGCATCTACGGCTGTTATTTTGTTGGACTGCCACAGGTCAATCACCTCGGCGTAGTTTTCAGGCAAAGATATCTCAGGTCTGCCGAATTTCACGCCCTTGTCGAGCGCAAGTCTGATTCCCTCGGATTGGCGTATGCGGATTTTGCGGCGTTCTTTTTCGGCGGTGTAGGCGAGCAGCTCAAAGACAATGCTGCAAATCAGGTTCTTTTCAAGGTCGGATTTCTCTTTCGTGTTCAGAATGGGCGTGTCGATTATCACAATGTCCACGCCCATGCGCTGAATGTCGAGCCACTCGTCCTTGATCGCACCGTAATCCCTGCCAAGCCTGTCCATTTCCTTGATTACCAGCGTGTCGCCGGGTCGGAGCATTTGGTTTTTCAAAGCAAGGTAGCCCTTGCGCTGAAAATCCTTGCCCGACTGCTTGTCCGTAACGATGTCGCGTTCCTCAACGCCGTATTCAAGGAGCGCCTCGATCTGACGGTCGAGATTCTGCTCCGTGCTTGAAACTCGTGCGTAACCGTATGTTCTTCCCATAGGACCTCCGTTCGATAAAGTATACTTTTGCGGAAACCGGAAAGCACCGTGATTTTGCGTTCGCAAATATCTGTTCGGCGCTTTCCGGATATGTCCGCAATGTGGGTAAGGTTTCCGAACGCTCAGAACTCGCCGCAGTAGTCATACGCACATTCGTTCAGAATTTCGCACAGCACTTCCTCTATCACTCCGGGCTGGTAGAGCATTTCTTCTATCTCTTCCACGAAATAGCCGTAACTTAGGAGCAGGTCAATGTCCTCCCGGGATACGCCTATGGAGCTTGCAAAGTCTTTCAGCTGTTTCACGTCCTGCGGTTCGCTTTCACAGGCTTCGGGAACATTCCACCAATCCCTACGGAAATAACGATAGTCGTACATCATCAGGTTTGTGGTATCGAACATTCCCCGTTCCATTGCGCCTGTGTTGTCGATTTTCAGAATGTCACCGCAGGTCGTGTCGATTTTCTGGTGCTCAATGCTGATAATTCCGAGCCTTGTCAGAGTGCGGTCAAGTATTGCTTCCGTACTGGCATAGACATACAATCCGCAGGTTTCGTAATGGTACAATGCAAGCGGATTATCACCCTTGACGAAGTAGAGGTTGCTCTTATCATCAAGCACGGTAAACACAAAAGAACCCTCGACAAGTTCAGCCATCTCGGAGACGGACTGTATGTCGAGGGTTTTCTGCTGCTCCAGGAGCTGCACAGCTATGTAGCTGTCCGTCTTGATGGGAGTGCTAGGCAGCGACATCTGCTTGCGAAGTCTGACATCATTGTGAAGAACACCGTTGTGAGCTAGAGCGAAGCTGATATTTCAGACCTTGCCAGGAAACGGGTGATTGTTTCTGTTATCGAGCTTATTGCCCTGGGTTGCCATTCGGGTATGTCCCATTATGACATTGGAATCTTCGTGCAGGCGCAGATGTACTTTATGAGCGGCGAACGGACGCTTGTAAATTGTGAGTTTACCGTTGTGGTTGAATGCATAGCCGGTAGCGTCTGTGCCTCGTTCCTCGCATTCCTCTGAGAGTACGCGAAGCAGCTTTTCACGCTGCTTTGCATTAAGGGTATGGTTGTAATCTATCAAGCCGAAAATTGCACACATGTTAATCGTCCTCCTCACTGGTAATCGGTGTGTTTATGTAGAGCTGGCGCTCCTTGAGATAGGTTATCAGCTCTGATTCAGTGCTGTCGTCCAGCGAACCTACGAAGTCAGACCAGCTTACGGATTTCAGTTCTGTGTCTGTCAGGTCTGTTGCAAGCTTGCAGATTTTATCAACGAGCTCCAGAGTTGCAGTGAGCGTATTGTACTTGAGCGTGCCGCGGAACATACGGAATTCGATGGTGTGGTAGTTCGTAATATTCACGCAAGCGTAGCGACCATTGCAACCTTTCTTAGCATCCTCCAGAATCTCTTTCGGGCTGTTCTTATAGCCGTATCTCGCAGCCCAGCGGTTCATCTGGTATTCGGTCCTGCGACTGAATTTCAGCAGCTCCAGCCAATGGTGTTCCACAAAATAAAGAACCCGGGAAATGCATTCGTCCTGTGCTTCCCGGGTACTGCCGAATGCTGTTCTGTTGACATGGATATGTAATCCGCAAGTGCTTGTTTTGTGGCTGCGGTAATCCATGTGGATAGCGGATTTCATTATCTCTGCCCAAGGCATTTTATCCTTGTGATAGCGGAGTGTCATGGGATGGGTTACAATTTCCATGCCATCGTTCAGACTGCCGTCGGATTTGATATAAATGTGCTCCGCAATCCGGTTGCCGATACCCAGAAGCGTATCAGCATTGTCACCGTTCTTGCCGCCCTCGTCGATTTCAAGTTCCACGCCGAAATAACGCTTGCTGTCACCATAAAATATGGGTTCGGGCTTGTAGCTGTATTCGTGAATGGAGCTGTTCTGGCGTTCCTCGTAGCACCTGTCGCAGTAGGCGTAATCATCGTCATCATCGTAGTTGGCGTAATCACGATGAATGATTCTGCCGCAGCACTCGCAGGTAGTGTAATAGTCGTCATAACAGGAATTGCAGAGCGGCATACTGTCTGTGCCTGCGTTATCGTCCGCCCAGATTCTGTCGCCGCAATGCTCGCAAACGACTGTCTCGCTGCGGTAGCAGTCGTCGCATAAGATGTTGCCCTCAAATGTGTAGTAGTCATCGGTTTCGATCGTTGCTCCGCAGCAGCTGCAAACGGGGCGTGTGGTTTCGTTGTTGTCCATGATGTGTTCCTCCTAATCAGTATTCTTCTGCCAAAAGCATGGTAGTGTGAGTTTCGTCGTCAATGACGAAGATTTTTGCCGTGATTGGTTCGTCAGTCCGGAAATCGAACGAGTGTTCGTAAGCAGGTTCCTCCTGACTGTGAGTGACGTGCTGGGTATGGTCCTTTGCCGTGAGTTTGAAAACCTGAAGATAATCCTTTTCGGTTTTCATGCTGTCAATGCAGTCCCAGAGGATTATTTGTGTCAGTATGGGGACTGTTTCACTGATTCCTCTGGTGCTGTATCTTGGGTTACTGAACATTTCTGTCACCTCCTGTGTGGCTCTGTTATGCGGTTTGTAAGCAAAACAAAAGCCCCGCCACCGTGAATTTTCATCACGATAACGGGGCTGTGTTCTGTTGTGAAAATCGGGTGCAGAATAAACCGAAATAAACTACTTCTTCAGCCGGAAGTCCGTGCTGTCGAGGCGTTTCATTTCACGTTCTGCGTCGTCGATTTTCTGCTGAAGCTGACTGCGCTTCTCGTCCTTGCGGCGCTCGGTCGCTAAGCCGATTATGCCTGATATCACCAGGATACCTGCTTCGGCTATTGCAGCGAGCGTCTGTGCGCTTATTCCTTCATCGGATCACCTCCTCACAACGGTATAATATACCTCTGTGGGGAGCGGTTTTGCGGTCGAACATGGGATTAAATAAACCAAAAAGGAGCGTGTTATGATGCTTAACAATACTAAAGATATACTGACGTTAAAAGAGCTGCAGGAGCTGCTGCATATAGGAAAAAACACCGCTCTGCGGTTAGTGCAGAGCGGTGATATTGAGGCATTCAGGGTGGGAAATCAGTGGAGGATCACAAAAGAATGTATACAGAAATACATCAGGTTTCGTTACTATTGAAAAAGTTATTTTACCAGATATTCAGACTCATTCATATGTATAACAATCATGTTTAGAATATCAATCAAGTTATATATAATAACCATTTTTGTCTATTTCTCCAAAGCATGAAGAACAAGTATATTTGTCAAGCTCTCTCATGCAATGATTATGGTTATCTATCTCAATTACTCTGTTAATTGCCGGAATTGCTCTGCAATGTGAAACGATAATAATACCCAAATCTGGCTTAATGTCCTTGATTCTGGTTAACAAATTTGAAAACAAACGCACATTGTTATAGTCAAGATTGTTAAGTGGTTCGTCGAAAATCAACAAATCACAAAACTCATACCTTATGATGTTAGTCAAGATGTTGACCAGCTTTTTCTGACCTCCGCTCATTTTTTTGATATTTGATAATAAAAGTAATAAAGCCTTTCGCTCATCGTCAGAAAATTCATCAGTGGTCAAACCCATTTTTCTGATAAGTTTTCTGTATTTAAAACCTAACTTTGATGACACATGAATATTAAAAAAATCTACAATATGAAGTGAGAGTACAAAATCCAGAATATATTTGTCAATATTGCAAATTGAAAATTTAAGTAATGACATTTCAAAGCAATCCAAGACTATATCCGACTCAAATTCATCGTATTGGGATACATAGCATATATTTTTCCTGAAGAATGAACTCTCACTGTCATTAAGCAAAACGTTATGCTCGATGCCATCCTTATAATAAATGATTTTAGTGTCATTCAAAGACAAATGCGAATATTCAGCTGTATCTGACGTAATCGCCTTTATAAGCGTTGACTTGCCACATCCATTTGGACCAGTCAGAAGTATCACATCTCCTGTATTTATTTCTAAGCTACCAGAGGTGATCAGTTCTTTATCACCATTTTGCAAATCAATGTCCTGTAATGATAAAATCTTCATTAAATCCCCTTCCGATGTATAGATCTAATTAAAATATAGGCTGTTGAAGTAATACAATAAATTACACTTGATGATAAAGAAACAAAAAAGAGCGCATTAGTGAATGCAACTTGGCAAAATCGAAAGCTGTTAAGCAGCGCTGCAAGCAAGCACGGAATCACACATATCACGATTTTTTCCGTCAGCAATAAAGTTGTCAGAGAACGCCTAGAATTGCCTTTAATAAACATCCTGTGGATAATACGCATGGACTTTCTGAAGAACAGGAAGTATATTAATATTACTCCAGAAAGAGAGAAAACGAAATCCCAAATCAATATATTGATTCCTTGACTATATATGATTCTTTGGTTTTTATCCATTGAAATTATAGAATTAATGATCTGAGGATAATTTGATAGTTCAGAAGATTTAGATGACGCAGAAAAAAGAATATACTTACTCTGGACATTTTCAATATATTTTTCATCAGGTCCGAGGTATACTATACCGATATCATTATCTATAACTGGATTTGTGAAGTCATAATTAGTTTCTTCAATTTCTCTTACTGAAATCGGGAATATGTCGTCGGAATATGGATAAACTATATACAGAGTGTCATTTTCACTGACTCCATATTTAGCCGCTACGTTTTGGGTAAGAATAATCTCCCTGCTCCCAAGTTTCTTCATACTTTTTGTGATATGAAGATCATAGCAGGACCCGGGATAGCTCATAAGACCGGAAACAGTTAACCTGCGTTCTCTTTCTGAATCAAGATAAATGGCTATATCCGTATCAGGATAAACGCAGATGTTATCCAGATCAGCTTCATAGTTCAGGACATAGATTCTCGAATAATCAGCAGACGCATAGCTTGACAGTTGGTCACTTATACTTGTGATTTTACCATAAAACAGTATGGATGGCAGCAGCACTGAAAAAATGCAGATAACCAGCGAAATAAGAATATTGGCTTTTCGCTGCAGATATCCCCTTATATACAAACCAATCATTTTTTCTGTTCCCTGTCATGTGAAAATGTGTATTTTTTCTTTACATATATACCGGAAATAACATTCATCAAAGCAGAAACAACTATCGCAGCGGCGCATGGAATTATTGCAAAAAGAATACAGCTTCCAAGTAAATCTGTATTCACATATGATATTATAGCAGTATATTCCGCCAGTTTGACAATAACATAACCTATGGCAAATATCCAGATTTGGCGTGTATATAAGGCGGAGATTTCTGAAATGCTTCCGCCTTTCTTTGTAAGAAAGATCTTTAACGCAGTAGCGCTCTTTGAATTCATGAGCCAAATGAGATTAAGTGCTACAAAGAAAATCACAGTAATGATTGTTTCAATAACAATATTGATATTGCCACTGGAAACAATGTTATCATACTTTACGCCGTTGAGCTTATAATTTGCACTGAGGTCGGTTATTTCTTTGGACCAGTCGGCATTGTTGAAGTTTTCTTCATGCCGTGCATAAGTTTCTTCTGAATCAAAGGCGCTTCTGTCTTTCAGCCTGGACAATGGCTTGTATTGATTGAAAAGGTAGCTTTTGCACTGATCGTAATCGTCAGAGCAGACATATGCAGCACTGTAATCGATTCCTGCATCGATCAGCTGTTTATAATCGCTCTCAGATAAAACAAGTGCAATAGTACCATTATCATATAGTGTATTTGTTTCTGCTTCACCCTTGATTGTGAACTGATGGGTATTTCCGTCTATCTCAATTGAAACAGTATCCCCAAGGCTGCATATGTGCTCATCAATGAACTGTTTATCAACAATAGCGTCCGACCCTGAATAGCTTTTTTCACCGGATATTATGCGTGAGGTACAGTATGGGGTATACTCCATCTTACCGGCGTCAGGAAACAGGAGTGTTGTGACCGAATCGACCATGTTACCATTTACACTGACGGGAGACATGGTTTCATAGTAAGGTGTGATTGCCTTTATTGCGCCGTCAGAGTCCGAAATTATGCTCTTTTCCTGTTCATAAGAAGGAGCAGGAACAATAAAATCCATCTTTGTCTTTATGTATATGCTTTCAAATTCAGATTTCTGGGATATGCTCTGTGCGCTCTCAAGAGTAAATATCAGTGAACAAATGGCAGAAAAAACAATAATAAGAATCAAGCCAATGCAGCAGTTTCTGATAGCTATTTTTTTCATTTATTGTTCATCTCCCTCATATGTAGCATTGAACTGAAACTGACTGTCTCCCTGCGTTTCTGAAGAAACATATTTGATGGTTCCTGAAGCATTCCAGCTTTCGCTGATCGTATCATCATATACGACATCTACGGTAGCCCTGCCCTCTACAAGAGGCTTGCATTCAAATACTACCCTGAACTTTTCGGGATTAACACCTGCAACTATGTTAATATTGTACGAAACACTTCCTGCTAACGAATCCTTGGTTCCGGTGATAGAAGCTCCGGGGTGATCGTCCATGTAGCAATCAACAATATCGGTGGAAGGAATGGTAATTGTAGCTACAATTTCTTTTTCTTCAGGCGTCTGTTCTGACTGAGTTGCCTGCATTTCTATTGACAGATAATATGTCGTATCAACAGGGATCTCCTGTATTGTCTGCGACCATGACTTACCACCGTCAACACTGTATAAAAATTTTGTGCTTGCCTGATATACTATTTCACTTTTGGCAAACATATTCTGAATACTTCTGCCAAACGCGGTATCGCAACCTGTCAATATGGTGCCAGCCGCCAGTATAGCTGCAACTGCAGATATTAGTTTTCTTGTTTTCATGAGATATCTCCTTTGTAATTACAATTCATTGTAAGGAATTTAATATTGAAGCGCCGCCGGTATGTCTTACTTCGCTATGTAAATCGGTAGGGATCAATTGTACAGTCCGACAATCCTCTAAGTGATGCCAAGTATATCCTTCGGGAGTGCTTGAGTATCCTGCCATTTTATTGGCAAGAGAATTATCGTGTGCCCGCTGTCCCGTCAGGCATTTTCCGAGTGCTGCGTTTTTGCTGCTGTATTTCTCCATTGTGATGGTTTCTTTAGCATAATTCGAAAAATCAGGATATCCGTTTTTGCTGAACGGAACCCCATCAGGATACTTTTTTGCCAGATCAGGTTTCTTTTCTGCATCGATTTTATATGTTTGACCTGCATATTTTTGATTTATGCACTGTTTGTGAACAACCAGCCCGTTTTCGCCAACAATAAATGTGTGAGCTTTGTCGATACATAAAGAATATGTTGTCAGCGGGATGTTTAATGTCAACTGGCTTATTGAATCAATAGCGACATACTTATGAGCTGACGAGAATAATCTATCGTGTATCGTAAGGTCAGCAGCTCTTTTCCAGCCGGAATCGGTAAAATACGGGTGAGTTGGCGTTGAGCGTATTGTTTCGCCATTTATGCTTATAGCTAAGAGAGAAGTCGTTTCGTTTATAATTACCTGTGTAATCGGTTCATAGGTAAAAGAATCCGTCTTCTCATTATACGAATATACCAGGTCACCGACAGACAGTTCGCATATTGGCTTATATCCGTATTCGGTCTTTACAGCAGTATCAGATACAAAACAGTATTTGCTACTAAAGCCGCCGGTTATTGCACCGTAAATAGCGCCCCACATATATCCGTCAGAGGAACCTTCCAATGCCCCGTAAAGAGTGTCTTCAATATCTCCCTTTGATTTTATGGCTTCTGCCACTGCCTTTGTTGCAGCACCAAAAGCCGCTCCTTTTATAGCAGAGGAAACGGCACTGTCAGCTGCCCCGGCTATAAAGCAGGCTATTGGCGAAGAAATACCTGAAGTAGCAACATTCAGAATGATGCAAATTACAATAACTCCAGTGCCTACCGCATACTTAGAAACAAACGAGTTAATATCAAATTTATCTCCGACCAGTTTTCTGACCCTTTCACCATCAAAGTACTCGGCGCTATTACTATAATCAAGCACTTCGCTATCAATTAACGGATATTCAGATGTAATATCATCAAAAATAATCTCAGAGTACACATAATCAGAGTACTCATCAATATCATCCCATGTAGTTATGTTTTGATTATTTTCCCAGTAGGAATAATCTCCATCATCAACATCATCCCAGTATGTTAAATTTGGATTATCATTCTCCTCGTAAGTTGCTTCGATATGTTTGCTGGAAACAGCTTCGCAGCCAATCATATTAAAGATAAGGGAGATGATCAATATAATTGACAAACTGCGACGAATCAGGGTGTGTTTCATATATACCACCTCTAGTAAAACTGAATGCCAATTAAAATGGCACTAGGTCTAATTAACAATTAATGGATTTTCACAATAATAATTACCCATTTATTTTATCACTATATCGTCATCTTTTCAATATATTTTATTATTTTCGTCATTATAGCAGAATCATTAGATTAAAATATGTATAATTATACTAGATTAGTATGCACAAAAGGAGGGGCGCTCAAATGACAACAGGCGAACGAATAGCCGCACGCCGGGACGAACTTGGTTTGAAACAGTACCAGGTCGCCGAGCAGATAGGTGTGACCAAAACCACCATGAGCAAATACGAGAACAACGTGAATATTCCCAATGCCGATATACTGGCTCGTCTGGCTTCCGTGCTACGGACCTCTGCGGATTATCTCTGCGGCATAACAGACAACAGCGCGCCCCTCGGTGAAAAATGGGTATGCACGGATTCAGTGGACGAATCGCTGATAACCGCAATAAAAAAGCTGAACCACGACAATCAGCTCCGCCTTGCTGAACGTGCGGAAACTTTGCTTGAAAAACAGAATAAGACCGCAGAATAATTTCTACGATCTTATTTTAGCATATTCGCGAAACGGCTTGGTACACTGCCAGTGGACTTTTTTATTCTCAAGCCGAAAAGCATATATTACTGTGAAAATCCTTGATTTATTTGTAACGTCCGCAGTCCTTGCAGAAAGACGCAGTCATCGGGTTCATGCGCCCGCATTCCGGGCATTTCCATTCTTTCGGGGCGTTCTCCGAATTGTGGTTCACAGCCATCCGCTGAGTCATGGACAGCGTCTTCTTTTCATTGCCATCAGAATAGCCTGATGGTGCTTCAGCATGATCGTCCTCGGACGGATATATCATCACTATCTCAAAAATGACAGCTCTGAATTACATTGTTAGTCTGAAAATCGTTCTCCAGGTGTCTCCAATGCCAGTGTCAATTTTTGCACGCGTATTCCTCCTTATCTTCCGAATCTGAAAAACACCGCTCTGCGATTGGTGCAGAGCGGTGAAATTGGGGCGTTCAGAGTAAGGAATCAGCGGAGAGATTTACGAAGAGATGTAGAAAAATGTGGGCACATTGAATTCGCGTAATTATTCATCAGGATTGAAATAAAAACTTATAATCGTCAATTGATTCGTCAATGCCCAGCACATGACAAGAAACTGTATCTGTTTCTCCATCACAACGAGTGAATGTTATTTCACAATCTCCTGTCTGAATCCCGGTAACAGTGCCGTCATCTGACACAGTGACGACCGCAGGGTCGGAAGAAGTCCATTCTCCGTCTTCCGCATTACCCTCCAGCTTTAACGACTGGTCTATATCAAGAACAATAAAATCAGGTATTATCAAATTATTCAGGTCATTGAGATAGCCGACAGACATGGTTATTTCATCCTTTGCGCCGCCCTCCATCCTGCAGGTTATCGTAGTTACGCCGACGTGTTTGCCAGTAACCGTGCCGTTCTGGTCAACGGAGGCGACATATTCGTTGCTTGAAGTCCACGAAACTCTTTCAGCTACGGAGTTGTAAGCCGTGCTGGTAAAATTGACAACGCTGCCAATACCAATATTGTAACCATAATCCCCGTAATCCGATTTATAATTTTCACCGCCGTATATATGGACTTCTCTAGCTTTCATGTAATCACCGGTATAAGTACTTCCATCTACCTCTTTCAGGGTGATCTTTTTCTTCTTGACGCTGTATGTGTACCTTGCGTCATGACGCGGAAGTTCATATGTATCGCTGACGGATCGTATCGCCTTAATATAGGATTCGATGGTCTCGCTGAACGAATAAACGCTTACCAGATATTTTTTCTTTGACTTTTCAGCGGTGTAAAGAAGCATTCCGTCGGGGTCTATGCGGTCCTCGTGGTAGGCTTTCGCGGCTTTCACTGCGAGATATTCGTCAGTAGGTTCCGGCGCATTTTTGGTAAGCACGTTGACCTCCAGCGTCTTGTATATTTCACTCTCAGTCATTACGGCAATATAAGCCCTGCCGGGATTTACCGCCTTAACAACGCCTTTCTGGTCAACTGTGGCAACCGTCTCGTCGCTGGAAAGATAATAAACGTAGTCATTGGAAGTCTTCGGGACGAGCGCAGGCTTGATGGAATATTTCTTACCGCAGCTGATATTTATTTTGTCCTTTTTCAGCGAAATATCCTTTGAGGGAGCTGCCACCTTGACCGTGCACACTGCCTGAAGTCCCGTAAATTCGGCTGTTGCGGTTATAACTGCAGTACCGGCTTTCTTTGTGGTTATGTTGCCATGTTGGTCCACGCTGACGACCTTTTTGTTGCTGGAGGTATACTTGAACGTTTCTGAAGCGACAACGTCCCTGCCATACTCGATGGTTCCTAGGAAAACCGTCATCTTTGGTTCAAGCCTTATATATGTTCTTTCTCCAGTCCACTGGTCCGCGAAAAAATATCCCGGTATGTATTTAAGGCTGTTCATGTAGCTGAGCTCTGATTTTGCAACTCTGATCTTTTCGTCCAGCTCCATTATTTCACGGCTGTACTGCTCGGTCTCCACCAGTTCATATTCCCAGACGGTATATCCGTTGTACGTCATTACGGAATACCCCAGCGATCTCACATATCCCGAAAAGCCCAGCATATTGTAATGCTCGTCTGTAAAGAACGGATTGATAATATGTATATATCCCGAAATGTCGTTCGTCCAGCCGCTTCCGAGAACTATCATCGGTTTTTTCTGGACGACCCTCGCCGCAACGCAGTGTTCAAGTCCGGCTGTCGATTCCTTGTGCGATTCGTACCAGTCGAGCGAACTCTGCAGTTCGGCTATCTCCTGTTCCTTTGCCCTGATGTTCGCCGAAAGCGTATCCTCCGCAAACGAATCCACTTTCATGGCGCCGAACGATATCACCGACATTACCAGCGCCAGCAAAACCGCAATTATCCTTTTCATAGCAATTCTTCCTTTCGTGTTTTGTTTATTTGTAACGCCCGCAGTCCTTGCAGAAAGACGCTGTCATCGGGTTCATGCGCCCGCATTCCGGGCATTCCCATTCTTTCGGAGCGTTCTCCGAACCGTGGTTCGCGTCTATCCGCTGAGTCACGGACAGTATCTTTTTTTCACTGCCATCAGAATAACCAGACGGTGCAACGACCTGACTGTCCTCCTCGGGCGAATACTGCTTTTCGAGCAGTTCAAGTATACGCTCATTTGAAGCCCTGTTCCGGGCGATATCATCGAACATATACGCAAGGCACTCCCACAGCGAGTGGAAACATTCGTTCAGAACAGTGCCGAGAATTATCCCTATGACCAGTACAACAGTACTCTGTCTCTCTGTCACCAACCTCAACGTTACGGCTAAGTTGCTCAACAGATTCGACAGTATTATCATCACTATCTCAAAAATGACAACGCTGAACCACATTGTTCTTTTGAAAACCGTTCTCCAGGTATCTCCCATGCCAAGGTCAATTTTTTTCACGCTTATTCCTCCTTTCCGCTGGATCTGAAAAAGACCGCAGAATAATTTCTACGGTCTAATTCTATCATATTTTGTATGCAAAATGGTACGCTGTCAGTGGACTTTATACCTTGACAAGCGGTTTTTCTCCGTTTTCCGCAAGCAGGATATCACACTCAATTATGTTCATACCATGCTGAAATGCATAAATTATCGCGCCATCCCGGGGGATTCTCGGGTAAAGCTGCGCCGCGCCCAGATGCTTCAAAAACTCCTGCACCTCGTCAAAGGACATCTGAAATCCGAATCCGAGCTGAATCAGCACGTCCCGGGTGGGATTGTCACGCTTTCCGTCAAACAGGGAATACAGGTAAGACTTTTTCAGACCGGAATGACGCATTATCTCAGCCGGTTTCATTTCTCGCTTCCGGGCTATATCATGCAGGTATTCCGACAGTTTCAGGTCATACTGCATATCATGTATCTCGTCAAATGCCTCAGCGTAGGTGCTTTTGCTTTTGAGAACTTCAATCATCTTGTCAGT
>ULRE01025741.1_pt1 | contig 15252 bp, 19 predicted proteins | sample 1955141 | NCBI WGS metagenome assembly ULRE01 (sample SAMEA4835674, study PRJEB28245) | human gut metagenome | biome: gut microbiome; material: fecal sample | place: Denmark | collected 2008
CTGGGCCATCTTCATGATTAGAGCAAACATGCCCATGACAATGACCATCGACATAACTGCATCGTCCAGCCTATCTGGTTCGGGAAGGAGCGTCAGTGCTGCGACGGCACCCGCCATAATACCAACGGCAATTGCCAATGCGATGATGTTACCAACACATTTCTGAGCACCCTTTGCCGCAGCAGCCATAGCAGCCATACCGAGACTCAACATGACTACAGCCATGACGCCATTCGCAAGACCAGCCGGATCAAGCATACTAAGAAGAACCGCCACACCCGCGAGAATGGCAACGGCGGCAGACATAGCTAGTAGGGTTCCCGCAATCTTAGCTGTTTTGGTTTCGTTACTGATTTGAGTAATGGCAACTAAAAGCGCAACGAATACTAAGAAACCGGCCATAAATACTACGCCGGCTCCGATTTCTTCCGAACTAAGCTGTCCGGCGAGTTTACAGACACCAACCATCAGCATCATCGACAAAGAAATCGAGATAAGCAGTCCGCCAATGCTGGCGATTTTCTTATCGGGTGCCATACTGGTCATAGTGACCAAACCGCCAACAAACAAGAGAAATCTAACGAGGAACTGCTCCGCCGACGCAATGTCTTCCGGGGTCAGCAATCTGGTAAGTTTACACACCGCCACCATCAAACCGATGGCAATGCTAATCTTAAGCAGCATGCCACCAAGTTTACTAATGTTGTGAGACGGAAGCAAAGCAATGGTATTCAGTAGTGCCACAAACACTAAGAATCCAGCAGCAAAGATCGCCCCACGCTTCATTTCATCGGGAGAAAGACGCGCAACGAGTTTGCACACCATGGCCATGAGACCAATAACAACAGCTATTTTCAACATCATCGATCCAACAAGATCGATGTTCTTTCCCGGAATCATTGAAATGGCTTGGATAGCAGCATATACCACAACTAACGCCAGAATAACTCCAACGAGACCGAGGAAGCCCTGCTTTGCTTGCTCTGGATCCAACCCACCGATGAGTTTAACTGTGGCCGCAAGAATCAGAATCGCAGCACTAAGAGTCAACAGGCCAGTCTTAACGCCCGCAAGTTTCAAACCGTCCTTGCCAAGTATGGCAGAAGCTGACTGCATCTTTGCCATTGCTTTTGCAAGCACTGCAAGAGTGACGGCCAGAACAAAGATGATTGCAGTTGCTGTATAGAGCTTTTGCGAATCGACTTGGGTGAGGACGAGTACTGATGCAGCGAGGATTGCGATTGATGTGGCAATCTTCTTCAACGCTTCAGCAGTAGTCTCGAACGCCTTAGCATTGAGAACTTTAGCGAAGCTCTTCTCGATGTCGGTGAATCCATCGATAACCGAACTGATACTGCCCATGCCCTGACTTACAGCCTGGGAGAAGTCATAAAGCTCCTTTACAACAAGCAGAACGACGCCAATGGGAATGATCGCAAGAAGCTTCTTCCAGTCAAAATTACCAGCAGCTTTCTTAATCTTGGCAAATCCGCTTTTGATGGCGTCAATCAGCGGCGTAAAGTCAATACCTTTGACAAAGTCGATGATTTTCTTGCCAAGATCGGCAACGCCTTCGACGAGAAACTTGATGCCGGAAGCAATGCCGTTGATCAGACCAGCGACAATATTTTGGCCGATCTCGAACATGACTGTCGACGGAGAATGAATGCCAAGAACATTCTTGATGGTGTCAATGATCTTAGTAGCAAGTTCTCGAGCCTTATCGACAATCTTAGAAAACCTGTCGCCAAATCCATTTTGAAGACCTTCAATGATGTTTTCGCCAATCTCCTTCATGTGGTCGGGCAAAGACGCAAATGCATCCTTAATGCCCTGGAGTAGCTTATCGAAAGACCAGTTCGACACATCGAGCGTGGCAAGTTTCTTAAACCAGTTGGCTACTTGCTGCAAATACCCGATAAACTTCTTGAAGACTTTCGAATCCCGTACAGTTTGGAACAGTTTCTTGATGTCGACGACAAACGCCATAAGATGCGGAAGAATCTTCTTAAAGACGCCGCCCACATCCAGAACCGATTCAACCCAGTCTCTGAATCTAACAATGGTGTCACCAATAGAAGCTGTAACGTCGAGAATATCGAGGTCGAATGCTTCAAGAACGGACGAGAGAACCTTAAACGCCAATCGAATACCGCCGCCAAGAGTCATCTGAATGATGTCGAAAATTGCAATAAGGCCCTTGAGGGTTCGCTTCAATTTATCGGCCGTCTCGTCGGACATAATCAGTTTCTCAGACAGACGATTTAACCCGTCGAGGAAGTTGTAAATGCCCGCAGACATCCGTTCGCCAGTAAAGATCTCCCCCCAAGCATCGCGGAAAGTCTGGACCAACTTGGCGACACCCTCAAGCGCATTGTGAATCGAACTAAAGAGAAGTTCCCGGCCACTGGGCCTCTCTAGACTTTCGATTAATTCACTAAGGGGGGTGCCAGTCTTCTCGGCTTCTTTGGCTAACTCTTTCAGGGCCTTGGCTTGTTCGTCAGTATAGCCCATACTCTTGAGCTCACTCTCGGAAAGGTTGTTGATGACGCCCACCAAATCCTCAGCCTTAATGGTGGTATCCGACCAATTCTTGCCGTTTCTCTCCCAGACCTTATTGACAAGCGCCTGAACAGTAGCGTAGTTTTCACCCGCTTTGGCAAGCTTCTCCATTCGCTCGGCACCATTACCGAAGTCGCCTCGAATGACTTTGTTTACAATGCTCTGAAAATGCTCAAGTTTATCGGTGGTTACTTCAGTCGCCTTACCGACAGTCTTGACGTTGTCGGCAAACTTCTTGATTGTATCGACGATTACATTCTTAGAAAGCTTCCCTGCAGAAATGACCTTTCCGAGAGAGCCATATTCATCAATCAGATCGTCAATGGCGACCCCGTGTTCTTTGGCGGTCTCTTTGAGTTTATCCTGAAAATCTTCGGCCGACACACCGGCGTCCTGCATCTTTTCAAGAAGAACATCCCATTTTGAATTTAGAGCGTCCCCAAGAACAGCATTACGAGATTCCGATCCGCTGGCGAAGATGTCCCAGAGGGAATTCGCCATGTCAGTCCAAAGCTTCTTAGCTTCATCATAGTTGCCGAAGATAAGTTCGGCAGTATTCATCCAGCCAGAGCTAACGGCATCCTTGGTCGCCTCGATTGCTTCCGTGAAGCTCTTAGCCTCCTGAGCAGAAGCAAACGCCTTGACCGAGATCTCATCATACTTATCGGCCAACGCAGCGATTGCTTCGCTAGCCGTGTCATATTCACCAGATCGAACGGCTTTGTATGCGGCTTCGGTTAACTCGGAGAACTTACCAAATGCCGCCTCCATGACTTCGGTGTCGGCCCACTTATCCTGGAGTGTCTGACCAAAGTTGCTCAGCTCAACCAGCGTTCCACCAGCAGTTCGACCTTCGGCGTCCAACTTGCCGAGTGCCTTCGCGGTGTCGATAAAGACCTGTTTAAGCTGCTTGGAAGAAACGCCCGCCAGATCGAGGCTCTTCCAGTCCATATACTGCAGATAGCCTGCACTATAAGACTGGTTCAGGTTATAGATGGCTCGGCTAAACTCTGACGCACCTTTTCCTGCAAATGCCGTGGCATTGGCAATTCCCTCGATCATCGGGATGAGCTTTTCGATATCGCCGCCCGCAGACGTGAGCTGGCCCAAAGACTGAGTCATATCAGTAAAACCATAACTGGTCTCATCCGAATACCACATCAGTTTATCGAGATAACCATTAACTTCCTCGATGCTCTTGCCGGTGGCATTCATGATAGTCTGAACAGAAGCGGTCTTCTGCTCATACTTGTTCCATCCGGCAGTCACCTGGTCGATGGTAAGTGCCGAGACGAGTCTTTTGCCGGTGTTAACGGCCGAGTTCGTGATGTTCGCGAGGGCGGTTACGCCCATGACCTGAAGAGCGGAGAATTTGGCAGTGACGGTTTCTACTCCAGACCCAAGACCTCTCATGTCGACCTTAGAAGCAGCAGCGCCGACTTCATCAAGACCCTTTGTCGCGCCTCTGAAATTCAGCTTCTGCTTGAATTTATCCAGAGTAGACATCGTCGTTGCGACGTTTTGTTCAAACTGACGATTGTCAAATCGCATTTCTACGACTCTCTCGTCAACTGTTTTGCTCATAGTCTAGTAACCTCCCTCCATGCATCATTTGCGATGGCATCAAAAATGGGCCGGATGGCGGGATTGATGTAGTCTCTCCCTTCCACCCAGCCACCGGTGCCAGTTCCGTGGCCATATTGGAGAATGATGGCGATTGGAACTCCATTTTGAATGTTTGAGTTGTGAAATGAAATCACCGCCGACCCATTCGCGTGTTCGATCTCATAATACCATGAGGAAGCAGTGAGTCCCGTGTCGATTGGCGTTGCAGACGCAAGGGCGGCAACTCCAGCTCGACCATACTTATCGAGATCGCCTCGACGAATTACTTCTTTCACTCGTTCAAGGTATCGGGTGAGTTTGGAGAAGTCGCCCTTTTGTCTGAACGTTATCATGTCATCACTCCTGTTTAGCCATTCCAGCGACTCTTCACTTCTCTCACATCGATGTGAGTAAAGCTACTATAGATTCCAATTCCTCCAGAAGTAGGAAGCAAGGTCTCAGCATACTTGGCGATCTCCTTGGGAGTAACGCCAACGATGTGAATGTCCGCCGCAGTCCCATAAAGATGCTGAGAGCGAGTTACGCCACCGACAGCCTTGTTCTTACCGACCGTTCGATAGGCACTATTGATAATTACAGGTTTTCCGAAATGGTTACGGATCTTCTGAAGAATCGTTACGAGTTTCGGAGCGATGAAGATAGGGTCAGAGCCGTCGCTACAAGCAAACTCCTCAACTTTGAAGTTGGTAGACAGCTTCTTGCCCCCATCCTTAGTTTTTGAATAAGCATTGATAGTAACAGCCATATGAATTCCTCCTTAATTAGCCTGCTTATTAGACTGGATCTGCTTAATCGCCTGAATGATCTTGTCGTAGCCGACGGTGGAAGTAAGGAAACTGAGATACACAAGCACCGCAATCTCGACTCCGATCTTCACTGTGAAGGAAATGTCGCCCATGATCATATACACGACACTCACCGCAATCGCGATCAGGGCAGACACGACAGCCGCAAGAATGTTAGAAGAATATTTCGCAGTGGTCCCATCGAGCAACTTCTTGATGCCCTCAACGGTCAGATTAGTGAACAGAGACACCGCCAGAAGTGCAGTCATCATAAAAGAAATAGGCATTGTTATTCCTCCTCGTTTTCATATTGGTCCAGAATTTTGTTTAGCCGCTCTTCTCGCTTCTCAAAGAACGTTTCGAACAGTGCCTTCGTGAAGTACCCGAGCATGACGCCAATAACAGTCGTAGCAATCTCGCTGGATAGAGATTCAGCGATCGTCTCTCGCCCCAGAAAAGCCAGGATATAGGACAATTGCAGGTCGATGAGCGAGACTACGAGAATGACCGCGACCGCTCTTTTGGTGAAAGTGGTAAGCCACTTTTTGTAGTTTTTGTCTTCCATATGTCACCCCTTAGAATGCAGTTTCGCTCTGCGAGCAGCATTTAGTGCGGCGTTATTTCGCATGATCTCGCCCTTGCTCATCTTCTTAGGTGGAGCATTCTTAACACCGCACACGCGGATCAAGGTCAACAATCGATTCAGGTGCCATTTCTGGCACTCAAACGGAATGTTATAAGAAATCATCCAATAGTAGACCAGTTCCGCGGTCACAATTTCCTTGTTGGTTTTTTCGTTGGGATCTTTGGGGAAAGTCGTAGCGGTCATCGGCGCATTGATATAAGCGATAACCGCCTCGACATTCTCCTTGGTCAGATGAAGATATACGCTCGGATCAACATTCTTAGTGATTGTCATACACTTAATGTAATCCAAGCTCTCTTCATCAGTCAGACCAGAATTCATAAGAAATGGTTTGCACCATTTGGATTCCCATTTTGACAGAGAGACAAGAGAATGCTCCAATTGCAAGGTTGTTGTTTTGGCTTGAACAAATTCCTCTTTTACGGGATCCCAGCCCTCTGGGGCGGTTTCAATTTCAAGCTGAAACATTTGTCATCTCTCCTAATTTTCATTTCACGCGCCCATCTGAGCGGACACCTGCTTGCTGAGATCGGCAGGGATAACGCCCTTGAAGAAGGTGGCAGCGGCATCAGCATCAGACGCGAGTTCCATGAACAGCTCAGAATACGCCTCGGTCTGGGAGAAAGCGATGGACAGAGGATTGCCCTTATCATCGACCTTCATGAAGCGTCTACCATCGGCGCTCTTCTCGCCATAAGCCTTAAGAATGAGCTTTTTGAACAGCTTCACCAGCTCAGGAATATTCTGGGCTTCAGCAATCTTATTAGCCATCTCGGCATAACCGCCGTCCACGCTGAGTTCCATTTCAGACAGCTCGGCCTTGGACAGATTAAAGTAGAAGTCTTCGGTTCTCTTGACGTCGTTGTAGTCGGTGTAGGTGATAGTCTTCTTAAGCATAGTGCTATTCTCCTTTCAAATTAAAAAGAGGGGAGCCGCCAGCCTAACTGAGTACGACTCCCCATCATTGTGTTGGTACTTACGCGGTTGTCAGAGTGGAAAGAACCTCATCGGGCAGAGGCAGACGGGGGCCGTCGCCGGTGTCATCGCCATACAGGATCTTCTCCAGCGCAGCCAGCTTGGCTTCATCGACCTTGGTGGAATCGATGACGATACTGGCGGTGGGCTTATGGTTGGTCACGTTCACGGGAGTGGTCTTGAACTCCCAAGAGAAAGTGATAGCCTCGGGGCTGTCATTGATGGTCGCATAGGCCTTCTCGGAGGGAGCAGCCAGAGCGCCATAAATGAGATGCAGCTTATAACCGTGGTTATTGCTGTCGGTATCATTACCCAGGGTAGTTCTGTAGCACAGACCAAAGGTCTTACGATCCTGCTGCCCGATATACATGCCGGGGGTAAGGGCGACAGAGCCGTCGCACTCAGCGAACTCATCGGGGTACATATAGGCCTCGATGGTGCCACCCAGCTCCTCAGCGGAGACCAGGTTCAGATACTTAATGTCGTCAGCATACAGAGCGGTAGCCTCGGCACCGGAGGGGCTCTCGGTGACGGTGGTCAGACCATTCCAAGCCACACCCTTCGGATAGGTACCAGCGGTATCCTGGACATACAGGACACCCTGCTTTACGCCAGTTTCGTACAGGCGCTCGCCACTCTTGTCCCAAACAAGTTTAGCCATAAATATTGTCCTCCTCTTTTAGAAGTATAGTGTGAATACGTCGTGGTTGAGATTGTCCGACTCGTAGTGTCTATCGTAACTGCAGTAAGGAAGATCGAGAAGTTTCTCAATAAACTCACTGTCAGGGTTCTTGTCGATGAGGATCAACTCATAACAAGGAAGTTTCCGATAGGCAATGTCGTCGGCAGATCTCTTTTCGACGTCTTTTCTGGAATATACGATTGCCGGGTATTGCATTCGTACTGAGGAAGGGGGTTGAAAATAACAACTCTTCGTTTTAAGAATCCCGCAAAGGATCTCATGCAGGTCAAGTCTGCTGGCCATTGTTGTATAACCCCCCAATCGTCAGTACTAGTCGGGGATAGTTTACTTCGACGTGATAGATCTTCCATAAACTACCCAGGTACTCGATGTAACGCATCGCATGAAAATTCTGAATGGCATACGGATCGGCCACGATACTGATTTCCATAGATACGTTAATGTTGTCATTAACTTCTCCAGAAGGCTCGAGCTTCCGGATGTTACGGACCACATCGCCAAAGTACTGACGTTCCGTGATCTTCTCTTCCCACACGCCGGGCGTGGTTTCTACTTGTTCAGCATAACCGACCTTTCCGAAATATTTAGCCATTTTGAATTTTCATCCCCCTTTCTTCTTAGGTACAGTTGACACCGCAATAAATGTGCCGTCTGGAGCTTGGGCGCCGATCCTACTCGCGCCCTCGTCGCGGCCGAAAATGGTGGGCGCCATATATAACACAGCGACTCCCATAGACATTCTAATCAGCGCCCCCTTAAAGAAAGCGTCTTCCAACTCTTCGTCAGTAAATAACTTGCTATATTCCGGGTCCACATACGCACCGTACGCGTCCATTTCAACACCCGTATCGCCGTGGGTATAAATAATGACTTTCGCCACATTCTTGTCTTTGGCGTCCATATAGATCTTATCCATGGTTAGGCCCCCTCAATAGAGAACAGCGTACTGAATCCACCCTGGTGAGGATAGGAAACCACCGTCACACCGGCATCGTTTTTATAGGCCTCACCCGGAGTACAAAGAGAAACGTCCTTTGCCATCTTTCTTCGCCCCTTTCTTATTCTGTCATTCGACTCAGGCCTTGACCTTCATCTCCAGAGAGATGGCAGAGAAAGGCTTGATCAGAGCACCGGAGCAACGGGTCTCGATCAGGTACTTCTGCTGGTTGTAGTCAATGTCGAAGTCGTCGAACATGTTGATGGCACCACCCTTATCAGCACCGACGTTGTAATCGGTCAGGTTAACGATGATGCCCATCAGGTTCAGAGTCTCGCCCCCGTCGTTGGTGCGAGTCAGACCCTCCATCACGGGAACGGTCACGATCTCCTTAACGCGCAGAGCAGTGCGAAGCTTCTCCATGGTGTCATAGATGACACGGCCATTCATGTCCTCGAGAAGCAGGCAGTCGGTGACGACATCCTCAGTGGTGTACAGAGTAGGATCGCCAGAGCCCTTATAGTTCTTGCGAGACTTAATGCAGGCACGAATGAAAGCCTTAGCCTTCTGATCGGCGGTAGCAGCGGCATCGACCTCGATGGTGGACTTGATGTTGTACAGATCCTCGTCCTTCCAGATGGGACGAATGTTGGACTCGTTGATCTTGTCGTCGCTGGAAGCCAGACGGCCGTCACCCACCAGGATGGCGCGGGCGATTTCCTCGTCCAGCATCATGCGCATCTCAGACTTCAGCCAGGCAACCACGTCGAAGTCGGTGATGTCGATCACGTCATCGCGATCCAGCTTCTGCTTCTTGTAGATGGTCGTCGGAGTGGTCGTACGCTTGAGCAGGCTGAAGACCTCTTCCTTCTTCAGCTTACCCTTGATGTAACCCTTAGCACGGGCATCATCCTCGGTGATGTCAGCAAACATGGACTTGATGCGGGAGAAGGGAGTGTGGTGAGTGCCACTCATGACCTTCTGGACCCAGCCCATTTCACGCTTAATGAAGTCGGGCGGGGTATTCAGGGACTTAGCCTCGGGGAACAGGTAATCGATGTTCTCGATGCCGTACTCCTGGGCGTGGGCCAGGAAGCTCTCCTTCAGGCTGCCATAGCGCTTACCATCAGCGATGATGGTCTCCATAGCGTCATGGCTCAGGACATTCTCGTCCTTCTTGGTCTCGTCGTCGAACAGATTGTGCTTCATAGTGTTATCCTCCTCATCATTGTTGTTGGTTTCGGGGTCTTCTTTCTCATCACCATGCTTCAGAGCCTGCCCGAGCATCGCATAAACGGCAGTCTTCTGCTCCTCGGTAAGGGTCTCAAACACTTCGCCAATGGTCTTATCTTCCTTGTTATCCACCTTTTCATCCTCCTTCTTCTCGGGCTCTTTGTCAGCATGCGCCAGATCAATATTCTCGCCCGTGTAGATGATGCACTCCTCATCAGATTCCTCATCGTGCTTGAGGACAGACTCGATGAAGGCGCCGGGGTTAGCGCCAGCGAGCACTAGGCTAACTTCACGGATATTGCCGTGCATAACGTTGGGACCCTGCTGCTGAAGCTGGTTAGCATAGATGGACAGAGCGTCAATGTCGCCATGCTGGACAAGAATCTTTGCGGTCTTGCCAGAATCGCTGTCATTGAAGCTGCAGTAGGCGTAAACGCCCTCTTCGCGATTCTCGAGAACCGCGTGACCAAGAACTTCGTCCTGGCTGTTGTGCTGATGATTCCACACCAGGGGGACCTTCTGACCGTCATTGTGCTTGAACGCATCCTTACGGATAACACGCCCATCAGAGCACTTCAGGTCATTTCTGGTTGCCCACCCACAGAAATCAAAACTAGTTTCCATTTTGACCGTTATCTCCTTCCTCACGTTGATTACCCATTCCTTCTTCGGGCTGATTCAGGTTGCTGTTAATGAGCATGTCTGCCTTAGGATCGTCCGAAGGCTTCATGCCAATGACCTGTCTGATTTCGTTGCTCGTCATGATCTCATTCCGTGTGAATTTGTCTGCAATCTCTGCGATGTCATTCACGGGGACAAGTTTGAACGGATCTCTAAAGAACGAAATCGTTTGCTTCTGAGAACGGGCGGTTTTAGTTAAGAATTTTCGCTTCATTTCGTCAACAATAGCCGAAACGATTGGCTCAATTGTGCGGCTGTAGTAGTTGAGCATCGTTTTCTCGTCCGCGGTACCATCAAGAATGGTCTGAGTAATGCTTAACTGGCTGTATAGCATGCTCGTCAGGTACTCAATCTGCTTCATGAGGTTGTTTTCGAGAGAACGGTTCAACTGTGTGATACGCTCGGTACCATCGGTATAAGCGATACCATACTTAGAGCCGGCCAATTGCATTTCAATGTTTTTACGCCTCTCTTCGGCTTGCTGACGTCTTGCCTCGGTCTTGATTATGTACGGCAACTGAATGATCAGGTCCAGTTTACCGGAGGCAGTTTGCTCGTCGGTAACGTCCAACAGACTAAGCTTACGAACCAGACGCTGCATGGTCGAGTTCGGCTCGTTGATCACGGCATACAGCGGATTCTCGACAATAGCGACCATCTTTTTAGGGACGATCTTCTCCTCTTGTCGACCTATTAACTCGTTATATACCCGAATCTTTACGTATTGAGGATACCATTCGACAATCTTTGCGGTGCGCATTGTATAGATGTCATACGAGTCACTGACCGAGGGGTCGATGTTCGTTTCAATCGGCACAATGGCCACGCAACCTTCGTCAAGCATAGACATGACGGCATCCTGAATGAATGCTCTGCCAGTCTGATCAGTATTTGCACTAAGTGTGAGACACCGATTGAGCGGGGTGTCAAGCTGCTCCTTGAATCGCCCATTGTCGTCTAGTCGAACATGCTGAATGTTGATCGCCGAGACATCCAATGCGATGCGATTATAGACGGAGGTAACGATAGACTTTTCGTTTCCTCTAGTGAATCGAGGCCGATCGGGTCTAACCGAATAACTGGTCCCAATGTTTGGGTATCCGTACGTAGGATCTCGATTCATGAACGCATTCCATGCGTGCTGAAGTCTATCTGAAATTCCCATCTGAATCTGCTCACCTCCTTTGCGTCCATTTTGACGCTAGATTAGATTTTTCGGTCCTTGAGCATCTCCGCATACTTCCGTCCGACGGCGACGCCTTCACTATTCGTGAATTTGCTGACCTTTTCCTCGCCGAGAACTTTTGCGGAGTTCTTATACCACTTGATTGCCTTAGCGACGGCCTTGTCGTGCTTTCTTGTTGCACTCTTATACAGCCCATCGCTGATCTCAGTCCGAATGATCGGATTGGCGTGCTTGTACTTCTTCTTCAGTGTCTTATCGACCTTGCGATCAAGTTTCGCCATCTTCTTCTGGGCCTTGGCGTAAGCCTCTTTGGAGCGACCTCTCCGGACACCCCAACGCATGCCAAGGACGCCATAGTGAGCGAGATAGTACTGCTGGTCAGAGTTCGCATTGCCGGTAATTACCACTTGGATCACCTCTTTTACTCAAAAGCATCACGATTAAGTTTGTATGCCACATAGGCATCCATCATTGCGGCAACAGCATCGATCTTGTGATCGTAGCGCTTCTTAAGCAGCTTGCGGTTACCGTTTGTATCCTCCATTGCAATGCAGTTGCCCATGGTATAAGTCATGAGCTCCTCATCAAACAGGAGGAGCCGTTCGCCAGCGAGCTTCTTCAACTCGCCAAGAGGAACAGATTCGGTCTTTGCACCCTGGATGACTTTCTCAATTCCGAACGGACCGTTTTCAGTTTCCCAACGGGCCACGAAGTCCTTCGCGTTGTAGGGGTCATAACCAAAACAACGGACATCATACTGGACTTCGGCGATATAGTTATCCAAGTCGTCATAGACCTCCATCATGTCGAGAACAGTGCCCGGCATGACGATGAGACTCCCCTCCTTGGCAAATTCGTCATACTTATAACGCATGGCCGAAGGGAGTTTGGCTAAAGTAAGCTCGGTAATGTAGTTACGTGTCTTGATTCCAAAAGCACCTTTCGGCAGTGGAAATAAGAACGTAAATGCACAGAAGTCATCACCCTGAGAAAGGTCAGCGCCAAGTGCGCAAGGCATCTGCCAATAGTCGCGACGTCTGTGCGGAAGGGTTTCTTCATACGTGAAGTAGTACGTGTAACCCTCCATCGGAATGCCAAAACGTTTAGCAAGGGTGTCATTGCGAACAGCCGGGTTGTTTTCCGCCTTCTCCACTTCCAACTGATAGGTCTCATAACTGACAGTCCGACCGAGATTGGGATTGGCTTTAACCCACATTCTGGGGTCGCCCACCTCATCGATCGAGTCCAGTTTGTACCACCAAATGGAAGTATGAATGTCGGGATAATCGCCCTTAAGAACGTTCATCAAATCCATTTTGATTGTATCGCCGGGTCCATTACGGACAGTACCCTCAGAGCTAATGGCGATAATGAGATACTCCTCATTCTTCGCTGCGCCCTGAGCCGCAGGACCGACCACGTCTTCTCTGGTGTCACCGGAGAGCCACTCATCGACTGTCACGACCTTGTCTTTTCGACCCTGGTATTTATCGATACTCATAGGGACGATTTCGAGCAAAGAGTTAGTCATGAAATTCTGGATACCCTTCTTGGTGCTCGCCAATTTCACACGGTCGGCTTTGGAGCCAGTTGTATTTTGTAGAGATCCTTCAGTTAGGAACTGAAAGAACGGACCTCTGGCTCTGGCAAGCGCGGTCTTGATGGGCGCCAGGACCTCCTCGGCCTGTCGAATGGTCGGCGCAGTAGTGGACTGCTGAGTAGTAGCCGGATCCACAGTCAGGAAGTAAGCCTGAATGCAGGAAGCATACATGGATTTGGCGGCGCCTCGACCCACGATGAGATACTGCTTGTTGATCAAGCGCTTCTTGATACGCTTAGTCACATAGTGCCCACCGCGACCCTCGGGGTCTGGCTCGTAGACACTACGTTCAACAAAGTAGTACCAACCGAAGATCTGCTCTGCCCACAATTTGAATGAATCGAGTAGCCGAAGGTCATCGCCATCGGTCAGGGTGAGCTCATTCTCGCAGAAATTAATAAAACCCTGGATAGCTTGGTCGTCATACCAAATTCCAGGGTTTGCAATGAGCGCATCTATTCGATTCATCTCCATCGAGATCTGTTCGCATACAGGGATTTCGCCTCGGATTACGGCGTCACGGAACATGCCATAATACTTTGGCGTGGCAGTGTTTGATAACGCCATATGTAATTCACCTACTTAAGTCGTTTTCTTCTTTGCGGCATCGGCACTTGCCTTCTTGACTGCATTCGTCATGTAGTCTTTAAGCATGTTTTTGCCGACTTCGGTAGCGGCAGGAGCAACCACATCTTTCATAACCTTATCGGCAAACTTCTTGCCGGCAGACACATGCTCGGGTTTAAGTTGGTTATACATTTTTTCCATGTTAAGCCGATTGACAACTGCTCTGAGTTCTTCGTCAGACATGTCCTTAATGCTAGGCTTGTGCGTCTGCTTCTCTGCCGGCTTGGGAACAGGCTTTCCGCTCTTAATCGCCTCGATCTCTCGTCTCTTTTCGTCGAGTTTATCGAGCTTAGCCTTAGTCCGCTGCTGATTCTTGGCAACTCGCTCTTCTTCTTTGAGCTTCGCCATTTCCTTGGCATACCGTTTTTTACCTGCTGTGGTGAGAGTGCCATCTTTGTTCTGGTAACGCCGGATACCCCAGCGCATACCTTTGATGCCCCAGTGAGTTAACTCATTTTCCATTTTGACGTACCTCCTTTCCACTCAAGCTTTAGGATCAACCGCCACATTCAGACGCCATTCGAATTCAGCGATCTGCCGATTCATGGCTTCGATGACGGCCGAGCTGAGCGGGGGATCGAACATCAGTTTTACCTTCATGTAAATGTAGCTCTTGATAGCATGAAGTTGAGCCGCATTCACCTCGGGAACAAAATCGGCCCAAGTGGAAGTATCGTCCTCGATTACGAACCCCGTTTCCGGACCGACGCCAAGCTGAGTCAGGATCATAAGCACCGAGTTAATATGCATGATGATGTCAGCGTCGAAATGAGTGTACTCTTCATCGATGCCGAGCAGTTTCTTAATCGATGTCAAGATACTTTCCATGGTTTCCCTCCTTCATCGCCGCCAAGGGCAAGTGTCGTTTCGCTTTCGCTCAATCGGATCTCTCGGTAAGAGATTGATGTCTCCATAGTGAATGGCATTGTGGGTTTCAAATGACACACAGATAAGATACTCAGGATTGACGAGGTACTCACTGTGTGTCAGGATGTCGTTTGCGCCCAAAGGGTTTAAGTGGTGGATGTAAACCTTACCGCCAATCTCTCGCCCCTCGATGCCCAGATCACAACCGTTATCACGAATGATAATCTCATCCCTAAGTCGTCTCCATTCCATTGATGAGTAGAAGACTTGGTTTAAATATCGATCGTGTCCAAATGTGTCTTTACCGACTGATCCTTTGAGCTTTAGATACTCGAAGCGGTCTTCGAATGTAGGAAGGCGGATCAATTCTGAATACGTTTTAATACTCATTCGGATCACCTTGCCCACTATAGTTTCTAAAGGCCTTCATGGCCTCGGTATAAAGTTCCTCGACTCTCTTCTGAGACTTGAGCGTTTCGGTCTTAGCTGTAATAAGCTCTGCCTGTTTCTCAAGAATCTCTTTCTCAAGCCTAGCTTTCGTAGAGGCAAGCTTAAGAAAGTGTGTGGTCTCCTGAGACGAGGCAGTTCCTTCTCTCAGACGCTTCTCAACTAAATCCGTAGCCAGCGAAATTAGTTGGTTTTCTCGAGCTTCTGGAGTTAGGGCGGGTCTCATGGAACTTCTGGTCGAAGAGGAACTAGTTGCTTTGACTTTTGCCATACTTACTGCCTCCTCTCATACAGTTTTGTATGTCTCTCGGTTGGGCACTTAAAGGGATCCATGAAGGAAGTGCGGGAGAGTCATTGAAAGGAGAAAGTTAAAAATG
>ULRE01005480.1_pt1 | contig 15140 bp, 10 predicted proteins | sample 1955141 | NCBI WGS metagenome assembly ULRE01 (sample SAMEA4835674, study PRJEB28245) | human gut metagenome | biome: gut microbiome; material: fecal sample | place: Denmark | collected 2008
TATTAAATGCTTAATTTTCCAGTTTTTTGCTATAATTAAAACATAAAAAATAGTCATTAAGTACTTAACTTTAATACTTTTAATGACTATTTTTTACTTTTTATTTTTTATAGATTATCATTTAATAAATATTTGCTATCTTGTCTTTAACATAATTTTCACCTACTACACTATGCCCCTTCACAGTCGTGCCACACTAATCTTGACAAGGTCTTTTCCCCTCTGTTCTCTACTTTCAACTATAGTCAAATTCGAGTCTCGAGGTTTAGCTACATAAATAAAGTGAGCCTGAAACCGATACAATCGTAGGCATTGACAGAATAGTAAAGGCGATCACCGGCTGGATGATTCGCAAAACCGTAGAAGTAAATGCCTCCACGCCCAGCGTAAGGATATCCCGGGTCCGAACAGGACTCAGTCGGCCACTCCCCAACATTTCCTCCCATATCGTAAATATTACATACTGGAGTTGTTTGTCCTGTTGGAACTAACACATTTGAATTTTTTGCCTTAGTCTTACTTGCTCCTGTTATATCTGTATATGAAAATGTTGTATCATTATAATTTCCTTCTTCTGAACTATTTCCATAATCACTATTTACTTTTTGTAAAAATGCTATTGTTGTATCCCATGCATAACTACTTACTAATTTTGTTTTGGCTTTATATCCTTGCTTTGTTGCAAAACCTTCTGCTAAAGAAACTGCTTGTGTTCTTTTTACATAGTTATATGGGGCTTGATTTGCTTTTATTGTTACTGTTTTTGTTACATCATTTGAACTTCTTAATGTTTTTGCAACTGTACTTTCTTTATCCCCAGCTTCGTATCTTCCTATATAAAATCCTTTATATGTTTCTACACTTGTCTTTTCATCTTCTGGTAATGCTTCTGAATATTTACTAAATGAACCATCTCCAGTATACCATGTTCGCTTATAATCATCTATTGTTGCAACTGGCACCCATACAAATTGGTTTCCATCTCTATCTTCTATTACTACTCCGCCTTGTACTGTTGAGGCTGAATCATCTGCTATTTTAAATCCTTCTGGTATCCACACCGTGCCATCTGGGTATGTTACCTCTGTGTTTTTCTTCATATATGGTGATAATGGTTCATTGCTACTTGATGAGTCTTTTAAATTCCATGCTCCACTTGAATCCTTCATTCCAGTGAAAAGATTGGCTTCTAATGAAACTAACGGTCTAATTCTAATTTCACTGACAGCTGAACCAGTATCAGGATCTGATGTAAGCATTGAAATCCCTCCAGTTACAACCCCTGCAAATCGTATTCCAAATGTTGCAGATTTTATCTTTTCTCCATCTCCAAATGGATTCTCTGTACTGTTACTAACATAACGTGCAGCTACCCAATACATATCACTTATAAGTATTGAAGCTGCTTTTCCATAATTTGTTTCGTTTATGTCTATCTCATAAAGAGTTTGAGTGGTTGTTAAACCATTATCGGATGCATCTTCTATTGTAGTATCTGTTACTGGTTCAGTCGTTGCAATTTTTTTACTTTCCTCATACGGATCATTTCCTTTTGTTATATCCGGTTGAGTTACATCCGCTGTATTAATTCCTGCACCAATTTGATTTGCATATAATTTGGGATAGTAGCAACTACCTATAGAATTGGTTTGTGCTGTCCCATATAAAGTTCCGTATGTGTCTTTGTATGAATTCCTAGCTTCAATTCCAGCAAATGTTAGCTGTTTTTCCATATCTAATAAATTAATACTTCTTGCTTCTACTCCTAATTTTTTATTACTATAATGAGCCTTACATATTTCATTCAAGTAATATGAACCATTATAATATCCAGATATTCCATTAAATGATTTTTTTGCATTTGTTGGAGTATCACTTATTATGTCTATTACATTGTTTTCTTTATCTATATTTAATATTCTCCATTTAAACCCTGTTGTTTGAGCTACTGTACCATAGTCACTCGCAGTATCATACGTATAATTTACATAGTCTCCTATTTGCAAATTGTCCAAATTTATTGTTGGTTTTGTTGGAGTTGATGGATTTGATGTATGCGTTGCATTTACTGTTACAGTAACACCATCTTTTTCTATTGTTAGAGTTCCGTCTCCATTGTTTGTTACTTTGTCTATTTTACTTGGAATTTTGGTTTTTAGAAAGTCTTCTAATGTTTCTCCTTTTTCCGCTAGTTTATATTCTAATACTAATTTCTCTATTAACTCTTTTATTGTTGTTTCCTTGGTTAAATTTGCACTTTCCTTGGCTTTTGCAATTATGCCATCATCACCTACAACAGCATTAATGCTAACACCTGCTAAAATTGTTAGCACTACTACTGTAATTACTAATGTAATTAATGTAATTCCTTTATTATCTTGTTTCATATGTTTCCGCCTTTTCTATTATTGTATTAAGTTAAGTACTTAATGACTATTTTTTACTTTTATTTTTAGCTTCTACTTGCTCAAGTCCCAAGCTCCATTTGTTTGCTCTCCTGTTAGGAGACTAGATGGTAGAGAAACTACGGGGCGAAGAGCAAAGGCATTGCCGCCCGCGTCCCCATCTGAGTCGAACATACCGTAGCCGCCAGTGCTCGTTGCCGCAACGCGAAGGCCAAAGACAGCAAAACTCGAGTAAGTACCGACATAACGCGCAGCCACCCAGAAGTATGTATTGTTTGCTAGTACAGTTGATGCAGTTCCATAGTTAGTATTATCTATACTTATATTATAATATGTTTGCGTTACTGTTAATGGACTTCCTGTTCCATATGTACTAGATGTAGTTGGCTCTGTTGTACCTTTTGGTACTATTGGCTTACTTTCTTCATATGGGTCATTCCCTTTTGTTGTATCTGGTTGTGTTATTTTTTTACTTGCTTCTGCTTCTGTTATATTTGGTCCTGCTCCTTTTTGATTTGCATACAAACTTGGGTATTTTGTATTACTTGTATATGTTTTTGTTTTTCCATATTGCACTGAACTACCAGTATATCCATTTCTTGCTGCTATTCCTGGTGTTGTTAAGTGTTTTTCCATATCTAACAAGTTTATGCTTCTTGCCTCTACTCCTAATGTTTTATTACTATATTGAGCTTTGCATATTTCATTCATTAAATATGGTCCATTATTATAGCCTAATATATTAGCAAAAGTTACGGTACTGCTTGTTGGGTTTGTACTTATTATATCTACTGTATCATTTTCTTTATCTACATTTAGTACTTTCCATGTTAACTCTGTTGTTTGGGCTATTGTTTTATTACTGCTGTCTCCACTATATTTTGATTCTAATGTGTAACTGCTACTTGCTGTATTATATGTATAGTTTACGCTATCTCCTATTTTGATATTTATATCTTCTAATATTGAATTTTTAAATTGATTTACTTCTACACTTACTTCTTTTGTATATGCTGTTCCATTTACTGTTCCTGTTACTGTAAATTTATATGTTCCATTTTCTGTTACTGCATATGGTACTTGTGGACTTACTGTTGTTGTTCCACCAGATATTGAGCTATCTATCATGATGTACAAAGTTTTTCCTTTTGATGTACTGGCTTCTCCTAAATTTTCTCCTGTTCCATCTTCATTTGCTACTACTCTTTTTCCCTTTATCTTTATACTTTGAGCAGAAGATGATGGCTTTGTTACTGTTATTGTATAATCTTTTCCTTCTACTTTTTTTGTTATTGTTACTGTTCCATCTCCATTATCTGTTGCTCCATTTATTCTTCCTTCATTTATTTTTTCTTGTAGAAAATCTTCAAAGTTTTTATCACTTTTTGCTAATTCATATTCTAATACTAATCTGTTCATCTCTTCTTCTGCACTTGCTCGTCTTGTTGTTTCTGCCGCCTCTTTTGCCTTTTTTATTATTCCATCATCTCCCACAACTGTATTAATGCTAACACCTGCAAGTATTGACAGTACTACTATTGTTATTACTAACGTGATTAATGTAATTCCTGTGTTTGATTTTTTTGTTTGTAATTTTTTCATATTTTAGAAATTCCTTTCTCAAAAATTTTTAATATTATCATTTCTTTTTATTAATTTTATAACAATATGTTTTAAATTTCAATATAACATTATGTTTTATTTTATAATTTGTTGTTAAGTAATATTTTTAACAATAATTACCTACATTCACACATCACCCTTTTGAGTGATATGTGAGGATTTGCAACAGGTATAAAAAAATATTTATCTAATAATTTAATTTTTCTATAGTTATTTTTTACAATTTTATATTTTTTATGAGAAAGGATTTGTAAATTTATGAATACACGAATAAAATGTTTAAGAGAAGATCATGATTTAACACAAAAACAACTTAGCGTTTTTCTTAATATTTCACAGGTTGCTTATTCGTATTATGAACTTGAAAAGAGAAGTATACCGTTAGAATTGCTTTCTAAACTAGCAGATTTTTACGATACTAGTATTGATTACTTATTATATAGAACCGATGAAATTACCCCTTATCCAAAAACTTTACAAAAAAATGCATAAATAATTCATATTTTAATAAATGATTGTACATCAACAATTTTATTAATTTAATGAATTATTTTTGTTTATATTTTTAATTTTGCAGTTAATTTTTACTATTAATAAATATTTCTTATTCTATTGGTATAATAAATATAAAGGAAATCTGCAAAGGGCTAAAATATTTGCGTTTTTTCGGTTTCTTTTTCCATTCATTTGTGATATAATACTTGCATATTTACAGAGAAAGGAAGATTTTTCATGTCATATAATTATAAAGAAATAGAAAAAAAATGGCAAAATAAATGGGAAAAAGAAGGAACTTTTCACGCAGAAAATAATTCTTCTAAGAAAAAATGGTATGGTTTAATAGAATTTCCATATCCATCTGGACAAGGATTGCATGTTGGTCATCCAAGATCTTATACTGCAATGGATATTGTTGCAAGAAAAAGAAGAATGCAAGGCTATAATGTATTGTTTCCAATAGGATTTGATGCTTTTGGATTGCCTGCTGAAAATTTTGCAATTAAGAACCATATTCACCCAAAGATTGTTACAGAACAAAATATAGCAAACTTCACAAGACAATTGAAATCAATTGGTTTTTCTTTTGATTGGTCAAGGGTTATAAATACAACAGATCCGGAGTATTACAAATGGACTCAATGGATTTTTATTCAATTATATAAACATGGTTTAGCATATAAGGCTACTATGCCAATTAACTTCTGTACTGGCTGTAAGGTTGGTCTTTCTAACGAGGAAGTTGTAAATGGCGTTTGTGAGAGATGCGGTAGCCCCGTTGTTCAAAAGGAAAAGAGCCAATGGATGCTAAAAATTACAGATTATGCCCAAAGATTGATTGATGATTTAGACGATGTTGATTTTCTTGAGAAGATTAAAATTCAACAAAGAAACTGGATTGGAAGAAGCGAAGGTGCAGAGCTTGATTTTAGCATAGCTGATTCTGATGAAAAATTAAGAGTTTACACAACTAGACCAGATACTTTATTTGGTGCTACTTACATGGTTGTTGCTCCAGAACACCATATTATTGAAAAGTTAAAAGATAAAATCACAAACTTAGATGAGATCAAGGCTTATCAAACAGCTGCAAGTTTAAAATCTGATTTTGAACGTTCTGAATTAAATAAAGATAAAACAGGTGTTGAAATTAAAGGAATTAAAGCTATAAACCCTGCAACAGGAAAGGAAATTCCAATTTGGGTTTCAGATTATGTTTTAATTACTTATGGTACTGGTGCAATTATGGCTGTTCCAGCACATGATGAAAGAGACTATGCTTTTGCTACAAAATTCAGATTAAACATCGTTCCAGTAATCGAAGGCGGAGATGTTTCTAAAGAAGCTTATTCTGGTGACGGAGTTCATATTAATTCTGATTTCTTGAACGGAATGAATAAGCAAGATGCAATTGCTAAGATGATTTCATGGATTGAAGAAAAAGGAATCGGAACAAAGAAAGTTAACTATAAATTACGTGATTGGGTATTCTCTCGTCAACGTTATTGGGGCGAACCAATTCCAATGGTTCACTGTGATAAATGTGGTTGGGTTCCAGTTCCCGAAGACCAATTGCCACTTGTTTTACCAGATGTAAAAGATTATGAGCCCGGTGAAAACGGTGAATCTCCACTTGCAAAACATACAGAATGGACTGAAACTACATGTCCTCACTGTGGTGGTCCTGCAACCAGAGAAACAGATACAATGCCACAATGGGCTGGTTCATCTTGGTATTTCTTAAGATACATGGACCCACACAATGGCAAAGCTTTAGCTTCTAAAGAAGCATTAGAGTACTGGTCTCCTGTTGATTGGTACAACGGTGGAATGGAGCATACTACCCTACACTTGTTGTATTCAAGATTCTGGCACAAATTCTTATATGATATTGGAGTTGTTCCAACAAAAGAGCCATATGCAAAACGTACTTCTCATGGAATGATTTTAGGATCTAATGGAGAAAAAATGAGCAAATCTAAAGGAAATGTTGTAAATCCTGATGATGTTGTAAACGAATATGGTGCAGATACATTACGTGTATACGAAATGTTCATGGGTCCATTCGACCAAACTGCTCCATGGTCTGTTGATAGCATTCGTGGATGTAGCAAGTTCTTAGACAGAGTTTGGAACATGCAAGAAATTTTAGTTGATGACGGAACAAACGAATATTCAAAACAATTTGAAAAAATGATGCATCAAGCAATAAAGAAAGTTTCTAGTGATATTGAAGAAATGAAATTTAACACTTCTGTATCAACATTTATGACTATGGTAAATGAGTTCTACAAAGCAAAGAAAATAAATAAAGCAGAGTTTAGAACATTTTTACAATTATTAAATCCATTTGCTCCTCATATTACAGAGGAATTAAACGAAAAACTTGGATTTACACAAACTTTAGCCGAGACACCATGGCCTACATTTGATGAAGAAAAGACTAAAGAAGATGTAATAAACTTACCAATTCAAGTAAATGGAAAATTAAGAGCAAACATTGATATAGCAGTAAATTCAGACGAGGAAACTATAAAAACTGCTGTACATGAAGCAATAAAAGATAAATTAGACGGAAAAACAATAGTAAAAGAAATATATGTAAAAAATAGAATTTACAATGTTGTTGTAAAATAAATTTTAGAAATCGCTCAAAAAGTTTCGCCCAATAGGGACGCCCCTTTTTGGGCGTACATTTTGGTTTTGTAATATTTTTGAAATATTTTTTTAATTTATTTGTTACACATTATAGCCATTTATGTAGTATAATGTATATATCTGTACAAATGATAATTTAACTAAAAAACGTTAAGCCTTTCATATGTACATTTTAGCAAACCTAGAAAGGAAAGGTCCTTTTAATGAGTATTGAATCAGATTTAAAGAAAGACGGAATTACGGTTATTGAACCGCTTGATACAACTACAGTTAATGTTATTGCCAAGAATGTAAGCAAGAAAATTATTGCTGCATTTTCTAATCTTGGCTTTGATTTTGATACACTTTATGAAAGATTCTCTAAACTGCCCATGTACATAGCAGATATGCCTGAAGGAATGTCTGAGGCTAGCTATTTTTACAAGAATTCTGCCATATATTTTAGAGACGGTATGGGTCTTGCTGATTTGGAAAAATTCGCTGTTCATGAATTGATTCATAATTTTCAAGAACAGAAAAATGAAAAAGGCGATTTAACAAGACTTGGGCTATGTACTTTTAAAGGATCTAAGCCAACAGGAATGGCTTTAAATGAAGCAGCTGTTCAGCTACTTGCTTCTAATATTTTAGAAAACACTTTCGAAACAGCAACATATTATGATATAACATTTTCAACAGTCAGTCCAAATTGCTATCCACTATTATGTAATTTAATTTATCAAATGGCTTATGTTACTGGTGAAGAAGCCTTGTTTGAAAGTACTTTTAATAGTAATGACCATTTTAAAAATAAATTTACTGCATTATGTGGTGAAAATGTGTATAATCAGATTTCAAATTATTTTGATAAAATTCTAGAAACAGAAGAAAAAATAATCAAAATATCTAATAAAATTCAAAAAACCGAATTATCTACTGCCAAAGTAGATTCATTATATAAGAAATCTGATGAATTAAAGAAGCAATTGAAAAGTGCCTATTTTTCTACACAAGAGTTAATTATAAATTCGTATTTTACAAATTCTTTAAAAACACTTATTACTTCTGATGATGTAGATAGATTTAGAAAAAAATTGTACAGTTTTCAAGACATAATTGGAACTACAACTAATTACTTTTTCTTTAATAACTACTATATTCAAATAATGGAAAAATTAGATAGCAGATATGATTCATTGTCTGATTATTTAGATGATGATAATACTTATTTGATTCCAAAAAAGGAAAATAAATTTACTAAAATTATAAATTACATAAAAAAATTAATTTGGAAAAAAGAATCAGTTCGTTAATGTACTAAAGCAACTTATTTCTAAAGTTAATTTCTTCTTAATTTATATAAGTAAACCGAAGTAACTTCGCACTGTATTCACAGTATTAAGTTTACTTCGGTTTTTATCACCTCTTTAAAGTTTTTTCGAAAGGTTGCTTATTTCATCAGAGCATTCAGCTGTGTACACAGCTGATTCATCTGCCCCTTTGGAACCAAGATAGTAACGTACAAATTCTGCAGGTTTTTGCACTTCTTTGGCAAGAAGTGCAGAATTACAGCATTCAGGCCATCACTGTATTCCCCAACGAACTGCAACTCTCTGTCGTACTCTTTTTTCATGCATTCCTTGATGCACTCAAAGACGTAGTATCCTTTGTCTTCGGCAGAGCTCAGATATGCTCTAATCTCCACCTCGTCTTCATCCGGACCATCGAAAACCCACAGTGACATACTGTCCCATTCAACCAGCAAACTAAAGGATTTGTCGTCATCAGCATTTTCGTACTGTTGCCGCACTTTTTCGTCAAACATTTGCTTTTTGCAAAAGTCGGCAAGCTCTTTCATTCTTGTATCCATATGTTTTTTCCTTTCTTCTTTACCTAAGGTTGATATTCAAATGTATTTTCATACTTCTTATATTATACCACTCTTTACATAATGTGTCAATTTATGCAATTACAGCATATTTTAAAATTTTTTCTGCGGCATCTCTCCCACTCCTTGCAGCCCATGCCACTGTTGCTTTCTGTCCTACTATGTCTCCACCAGCAAACACTTTACTAATTGAAGTTTGCATATTTTCATCTATTTTTATATAACCATATTCATTTTTTTCAAATTTTTCTATGATATTATTCTCTGGTTTAGAGCCTGTTGCCATTACAACATAATCCATGTCTAAAGAGAAATTGCTTCCTTCTATATTTACTGGTGAAAGTCTATTTTCTCCTTCTTTTTTTACCAATTCTGTTTTTATACATTCCAGCTTTTCTACTTTTTCTGTTCCCAATATTTTAACTATATTAGTCTGAAATAAAAACTCTATTCCTTCTTTTTTTGCATCCGCAATTTCTTTTTTCTCTGCAGGCATTTGTTCTTCTGCTCTTCTATAAATTACATAAACTTCACTTGCACCAAGTTTTTTTATTGTTCTAGCAGAATCCATTGCAACATTGCCACCACCGATTATAGCAACCTTTTTTCCATTATAATCTGGGTGTTTATTATATTCTAATAGATAATTTCCCCCATAAACACCCTCTAAACCTTCACCTTCTACATTCATCTTTGCTGGAATGTTAGCTCCAATAGCAACAAATACTGCATCATATTTTTTTGCTAAATCTTCAATTTCAAAATCTCTTCCAAGCTCTTGATTTAGCTTTGTTTCTACTCCTAAATCCAATATTTTTTCTATTGTTTTTTCTACTACTTCTCTAGGCAATCTAAACTCTGGAATTCCGTGTGTTAGCAGGCCTCCAAGCTTATCATGTTTTTCGTATATTGTAACTTTTACACATTTTCTTGCTAAAAATGCTGCACATGTAAGCCCTGCTGGTCCACTTCCTATTACAGCAACTCTTTTATCTTTTGTTCTTTCGTCCACTTCTATTGATAATTCGTAATTATTTTCAATACTTAAATCTCCAATATAAGCTTCCATCGCACCTATTGAAACAGGCTCTCCCTTTATTCCACGAATACAGCTCCCCTCACATTGCTTTTCATGTGGACATATTCTTCCACATATTGCTGGAAGTATAGTAGTATTACACAATATTTCATACGCTTTCTTACTATCGGTCTCATGTATAAATTCCGGAATGCAATTACCTAGTGGGCAACCTTTTATTCTACACTGACTATTTTTACAATTCAAACAATAACTTCTTATCTCTTCAATTTCTTTCATGATTATACCTTTCATTTTAAATTTCAATTTTCATCTTATCAGCCTTCTGTTTCACTAACTTCAAGTCTTTCCAGAAATCTATTTTTTTATTTTCATCACGAAGTAATGCAGCCGGATGCCAAGTTGGCATATAAAGTATTTCTTTCTTTTCTACCCATTTTCCTCTTGAAGCTGTTATTCCATACTCTTCTCCGAGTATGTTTTTTAAGGCTGTACTTCCTAGTAACACTATTATTTTAGGTTTTACCAATATTACTTGATTTCTTAAATAATTAAGGCAGGCCTGTGCTTCATCAGCCTCAGGTGTTCTATTTTGAGGTGGTCTACATTTTACAATATTTGCAATGTACACTTTATCTCTATGTATTTCTAATGCTTGAAAAGCCTTGTCCATAAGCTGTCCTGCTTTACCAACAAATGGCTCTCCAAGCCTGTCCTCGTCTGCACCAGGACCTTCTCCTATTAACATTACATCAGCATTTTTGTTGCCTACGCCAAAGACAATATTTGTTCTGTTTGTGCATAATTTACATTTTTTACAGTCTTTAATCGATTGCTCCAAATCTTTCCAATTATCGTACATAATTTATCACCAATTTTATTTTCCTTCATCAACGCATTTTTCTACTAACTTAATTTTTATTTTCTCATTTGTATTAATTTCTGCTTTTGTTCCAATTGGTATTATTATTTTTTTGTCAATATGACCAAAGTTATCTGATTTTATTATTGGAAATTTATATTCATCTCCAATAGCATTTTTTATTATTTTTTCAATACTAACTTTAGATGGATGCTCATAATTTCCAATCCATAATCCTGCAATTCTGTCAAATACTCCATTTTGTTTTAAATAATATATATTGCTATTTACCATTTCTGGTGCAGCTTCAAACCCAAGCTCCTCTAAGAACAAAATTTTATCCTGTAAATTTACGGCATATTTTCCACAAACTAATTTTGTAAATAGTGATAAATTTCCTCCAACAAGTTCTCCTGTAGCCTGTCCTGCTTGTATAGTTGTGTATTCGTCTTCTGGTTCTCCCATTATTAAACTTTCTGTATTCTCTGCAAAAGTTTTTATGAATTGCTTATAGGCATAGCCTGTCTCCCATGATGTTAGCGATTTAAATGTTGGTCCATGATATGTTACAAGCCCTGTCTTTTCGTGTATTGCATTTAGAATGCTGGTGTTATCACTAAAACCGCAAATTATTTTGGGATGCTTTTTTATCATTTCATAATCTATATAATCTAGAGTTGTGTTGGAATCTTCACCACCTTTTACACACATTACGGCTTTTACTTCGTCGTCTTTAAAAGCCCAGTTAATGTCTGCAGCTCTTTTTTCTGGTGATGTTCCATAGCCGAGAGTATCTTCAAATACGTATTTGCCGAATTTTACTTTAAATCCCGAAGCCTCCATTAATGCAATGGAAGCATTTATATACTCTAAATCGTCTTTTTCTATATAGTTTGATGGAGCAATTACTCCTATAGTGTCACCTTTTTTTAATTTACTAGGTATCATAAATTTTTCTCCTTTTTATTTATTTGGAAAAGAATTAAATTTTGGCAAGGAAAATGAATTTCAAAGGCAAGGGCGCATACTTTGTGTATGTAACCGCGTTTGAAATGAGATTTGACGTAGCCAAAATTATGATTATTTTTCAAATGTCATTCCTAAAACGGTAATATTTCTGCCAGCCCTATCCTTTTGTGCTCTATATGAATGTATTACATTAGAATTACATACTGTACAAATTTTACTTTCTATTATGTTTGTAGATTGTAATCCACATTCTTCTAACATTAATCTATTTATTAAAGTTGTATCTATATGATATTTATTTTCTCGTTTTTCTATTATATCACAATTTCTATTTAGATAACTGAATGCTTGTTCAAAAATATTTTTTACGTCTTCATCTACCTCAAAATGACATTTTCCAATGCACGGACCGATACATGCAATAATATCTTCTGGTTTAGAGCCATAGTCACTTATCATTTTTCTTACAGCTTTCTGACCTATTTTCTGAGCTGTTCCACGCCACCCAGAATGAATATTTCCAATTACATTTTTTACTGGGTCATATAATAAAATTGGAGTACAATCTGCAAATGATAATACTAAGTCTGTATCTGGCTTACTTGTAAGCAAACCGTCCACATTTTCTAAATACTCTTTTGATGTTTTTTGAAAATTATTATCCACATTTTTTATACAATCTGTGTGTGTTTGGTGCGGTTTTACTACATTTTTTCTATTTATTTCTAGTGCATCACAAAGCATATTATAGCTATGCTCTGTGACACTCTTTTCAGCCTTACCATTAAAATCAATTCCGTACACACCTAGCGTATATGCATGTACTAAATTTTTGAATTCTAACAATCTTCTAAATTGCAAATATTCAATTCCATCTTTTTTTACATGAACCATATTCTCATTAGATAAATCCATATAACCTCCATTTCTTTATGTTCCACATTAGTTTATGAAGAATTAAATTTTGACAAGGAAGATGAGTTTAAAAAGCAAGGGCTCATACTTGCTGTATGTAACCGCGTTTTAAACGAAATCTGACACAGTCAAAATTTTAATTATTCTTAAACTACCTTATTTTTAATCATTTCTAAAACCGCATCTTTATTCAATTTTGAAATATATTTATATTCATTGCTTTTTGTATTTTCGTCAAACCTGCATATAGACTTGTATTTACAATACTCACATGGTGTTTTTTTGGTACTTGCATTATAATATGGTTTTACTTCTATATTGCCTTGTAAAATTTCTTCTGATATTTGTTTTATTATTTTTTCCATGTATTTTTGCAAATAAACAAATTGCTCTTTTGTTACAGCACTCGTGCCTCTATCACTTATCTCTCCGTCTTTTTTTATTGTCGCCGGAATTATTTTGCTTATACCTTTTGGCTCATTTTCTATATTTGTGTCCATTTTTTTAATTATATTCACATCAGCTAAAATTAAGCCTTTCATCTTGAACTCTTGTCTAATTTTCTCTTCTACTTCTTCATCAGTCAAATTCTTATCAGTTCCGATTGTAGGATTTATTAAATTAAAATATAATACCCCAGCAGGTATAAAATCTTCTACCTTGCAAGTCTCGTTTAAATATGTTAAAAGCTGTAACTGAAGTCCATAAAACACTTGATTTAAATCGATATTTTTTACAGAAGATTTGTAGTCTATTATTCTTACATATGTTCCATCTGGATTTTTCATTATATCTACTCTGTCTATTTTTCCTGTAATCTCTACCTTTTTTCCATCTTCGGTTATAACAGTAATTGGTTTATACTGACCGTCCCCGCCGAATTCTAATTCATGCCCGAATACTTCAAACTCGCTTTGTTTTAGACTCTGCACAATATATTTTACAGACATAGTAACAACTTTTTGTAACCTATTGCTTAACACTTTATATTTTGATGTTGTTGTAAATATGTAATTTCTGTCTAATTTTAGCTTTTCGCTTACTATTTCTGCTACTATTTTCTCTAGTTCTTCGTCTGTAATTTCCTTTAAATTAATATTTCTTTCTTCTATTACTCCGAAAAAGTTGTCTATTACATCGTGCATAAATGAGCCTGTATCAACTGCTTCAACATTAAATGTTTCTTTATCATTCAGTTTTAATCCATATTTTAAATAATACGAAAATGGGCAACCGCTGTATTGCTCCAATTTTGATACACTGGTTTTTAATGTACTTCCATACATTTTTTCTACATTTTCTTTTTTAATTTTTTCTGCTGTATTCGTGTAATTCAAGGCTTTTACAGCAGATGCAAGCTTTTCATGCCATTCTTCACTTTCATTATATAAATTGTAAACATCAAACCATTTTGTATCAATTTCATTACCATCTCTAAACTCACGTAAGTTTATTAATAATTCCTTAAAAGTATTTTCCTTTGTAGAAATTTCAGATTTTCTGTATATTACATCACTCGTTTCTTTTAAGCCTTCGAATATTTTTTTAATTCTAGAAACTAAAACTGATGGTCTTAAAGATTTTCCTTCCATGTCTGATGATGAATATGACAAAAATATTCTTTCTTCTGCGGTTGTAAAAGCTTTGTAAATATTGAAGTTATCTTCATAAATTCTGTCTATTGTGCCTTTTGCAAGCTCTACTCCGTTTTGCTTAATCTTCTCTCTATCATCATCATTCAAAAAGCCTTCAGCCTTATTGATTGAAGGAAACATTCCGTCATTTAGTCCAATTATAAATACTGCCTTAATCTTGTGGCTTCTAGACCTGTCTACGTCTCCAACAGTAACTTCGTCTTGTGCCATTGGAATTGTTCCAAGTTTGCTTTCTCCAAGACCAGTTTTTAATATCTGCATATAGCTTTCAAAAGTAATGTTCTCATCTCCAAATACAAGTACAATCTCGTCTAATACCTGCATTACAATCTTCCAGCTAGTCTCATATTCTGCTGCAATATCAACCTTTTGCATATCATTTAATTCTTTTATTTTGCTCTCTAGAACTTTATCTATATTATTCTTGATTAAAAAATTATATAAATTTTCTGAAATCTGTTTTGCAGTCTTGTTTCCAGATAAATTATTTTTTAGCTCTACTAATGGTGTTACAATTTCTCTTCTAAGCTCATTTATATGGTCGATTGTTGCCTTACCAGTACTGTCCTCATCATGGAAATTCCAGTCAGCCTTGTACCACTTACTGCCTTTTATCTCCCATTTTAAAGCATAATTTTCAAGAAGGTAA
>ULRE01029954.1_pt1 | contig 15029 bp, 7 predicted proteins | sample 1955141 | NCBI WGS metagenome assembly ULRE01 (sample SAMEA4835674, study PRJEB28245) | human gut metagenome | biome: gut microbiome; material: fecal sample | place: Denmark | collected 2008
CCCAGAAGATGGAAGATGCCGCCAACACCGTGGCAGGCGTGGCCGGTGCAACCGTCAGCTTTATGACCCAGAAGATGAAGGTGGAGTTCGCGGAGGGCGCAGACCCCCACGACACCATGGTGAACGTTCTGGCCGCCTGCAAGAAGGTGGAGGACGACTGCGAGATCTTTGACATCTGAGAACAAGGGAGCAAACCCTCTCAGTCATCGCTGCGCGATGCCAGCTCTCCCGAGAGGGAGAGCTTTTATTATCCGCAGCTGTTTCGTGTTGAAAAAATCCGCAGTTTTCAACACTTTCCACCCGGTTTTCAACACTGTTTGCGGAAAATCCACAAAACAAACGGCTAAAAGTGCTTTTTCGCCGGAAAAACTGCGTGGAAAACCCGGGTAAAACCGTGGAATATCCATTTTTATGGGAAAAATTGTTGAAATCCCCCGCCCGCCGCAGCGGATGCGGCCCAGGATCCCGCAAAAAGGAGAGTTTTGTATGAACAAAAAGCAGAAAAAGACCCTGTACCGCATCATCGCTGCGGTGGTGCTGGTGCTCATCCTCAAGCTGCTGCCCCAGTTCCCCACGCCGGTGGAGCTGGCGCTGTACTGCATTCCGTATCTGGTGGTGGGCTGGGACGTGCTGCGCAAGGCACTGCTGGGCATCAAGAACCGCCAGCCCTTCGATGAGTGCTTCCTGATGGCCGTTGCCACCGTGGGTGCCTTCGCGCTGGGCGACTACGTGGAAGGCTGCGCCGTTATCATCTTCTACCAGATCGGCGAGCTGTTCCAGAGCGTGGCCGTGGGCAAGAGCCGCCAGAGCATTTCCAGCCTGATGGATATCCGCCCGGACTACGCCAACATTGAGGGCGAGGACGGCAAGCTGGAGCAGGTGGACCCGGACGATGTGGTGATCGGCACGGTCATCGTGGTGCAGCCCGGTGAGCGGGTGCCCATCGACGGCGTGATCGTGGAAGGCGCTTCCGCCCTGAACACCGCCGCCCTGACCGGTGAGAGTCTGCCCCGCGACGTGCAGACCGGCGACGAGGTCATCAGCGGCTGTGTGAACATGACCGGCCTGCTGAAGGTGAAGACCACCAAGGAGTTCGGCGAATCCACCGTTTCCAAAATTCTGGACCTCGTGGAAAATTCCAGCATGAAGAAGGCCCGCGCCGAGAACTTCATCACCCGCTTTGCCCGCATCTACACCCCCGCTGTGTGCTACGGTGCTCTGGCGCTGGCCTTCATCCCGCCCATCGTGCTGCTGCTCCTGGGCCAGCCCGCCCGCTTTGGTGACTGGGTCTACCGCGCCCTGACCTTCCTGGTCATCAGCTGCCCCTGCGCACTGGTCATCAGCATTCCTCTGAGCTTCTTCGGCGGCATCGGCGGCGCTTCCGCCTGCGGCATCCTCGTCAAGGGTTCCACCTATCTGGAAGAACTGGCCCGCACCGGCATCGTGGTGTTCGACAAGACCGGCACCCTGACCCAGGGCACCTTTAAGGTGACCGGCGTCCACCCCGCAAACGGCACCAGCGAGGAACAGCTGGTGGAAGCCGCCGCGCTGGCCGAGAGCTGGTCCAAGCACCCCATCTCCCTGAGCATCAAGGCCGCTTACGGCAAGGAAATCGACCCCAGCCGCGTCACCGACGTGCAGGAGCTGGGCGGCCACGGCGTCACCGCGAAGGTGGACGGCAAGACCGTCGCCGCCGGCAACGCCCGCCTGATGGAAAAGCTGGGCCTGAAGGCTCCCGCCGTGAGCGAGACCGGCACCATCGTGCACGTTGCCATCGAAGGCATGTATGCCGGTTATCTGCTCATCGCCGACGTGGTGAAGCCCCACAGCGCACAGGCCATCCGGGGCCTGAAGAATGCCGGTGTGCGCAAGACCGTGATGCTGACCGGCGACGCAGAGCCGGTTGCAAAGACTGTTTCCGCAGAGCTGGGTCTGGATGAGTACCATGCGGGCCTGCTGCCGGGCGACAAGGTAGACCAGATCGAAACGCTGCTCGCCGCAAAGCGGCCTAAAGAGAACCTTGCCTTTGTGGGCGACGGCATCAACGACGCGCCGGTGCTGTCCCGCGCCGATGTAGGCATCGCCATGGGTGCGCTGGGCTCCGACGCCGCCATTGAGGCCGCCGACGTGGTGCTGATGGACGACGACCCGGCTAAGATCGCGCTGGCCATGCGCATTGCCCGCCGCACGTTGCGCATCGTGTACCAGAACATCGTGTTTGCGCTAGCCATCAAGTTCGCCTGCCTGGTGCTGGGTGCTCTGGGCCTTGCCAGCATGTGGACGGCCATCTTCGCCGACGTGGGCGTGATGGTGCTGGCCGTGCTGAACGCCACCCGCGCCCTCTACACCAAGGACCTGGCGAAGAAGAACGAGCAGTAAACCAGACGCCCTTTCCCGGCATCGCCGTGGCCGCCCGCTGAAAAGGCTCTCCCTTCGGGAGAGCTGGCGCGGCAGCGCCTGAGAGGGTTCTGCCCCATAAAACAAAAATCATCTGCAGCAAACTTTCTCAGGCTTTTGCCGGAGGGACCGCTGCAGATGATTTTTTGTTTTTATTTAATAGTAAGTGATTTGTGTTGTGTCGGGGAAAGCCGTCTTTTCAAAATTGCAATTTTTCGCAACTTTCACGCTTTTGAGTGCCGTACACGAAAAAAATACATATTCCTCAATTCTGGTCACACTTTCAGGGATTATGATCTCCGCAAGTTCATCACAGCTGGCAAACGCATGACCCTTGATCGTTTTTGCTCCATCCGGTATCAGAACAGAGGTGAGATGCCCGCAGAGGGAAAAGCTGTATTGGCCAATGTCATCCAGCAGGTCCGGAAGCAATACATCCTTCAAGTTCCCACAACCGTAAAAAGCATATTGCCCAACATTTGTAATGCCCTCATCAAAATATACCAGCTCGATCTGGTCCCGTACTTGCGCCCAGGGAACAGCACTCGCCCTGCCATAGCTGTCCATTCTGCCCGAACCGGAAATGTAAAGCACGCCGTCTTCCAGCGACCACTGCGCATCCTCGCCACAGCTGCCGGAAGCCACTGCCGCCGCGCTTTCCACGGCTTCGCTTGCACTGCTGCTTTCGCTGGCGCTGGCCGCCGGGGCGGCTTTGCCCTTGTTCAGCATGGCCACACCGCCCACACCGACACCCACGGCCACAACGGCCGCGCCGCCGAGGATGCCCAGCATCTTCCGGCGGGAGATCTTCGCTTCGGGCGCGGGCTTCTCGGCAGCGGCTTCCGCAGCCTTGCGGGCGGCTTCGGCCTGTTCGGCGGCGCGGCAGGTCTGCTCCTTTTCCGCTTCGGCGGCGCGGCGGGCGGCTTCCTCTGCGTCCCGTCTGGCCTGCTCCTGCTTGCGGCGCTGTTCCGCCTGAGCAGCAAACAGCACGGTGGTCTTGTCCGGGTCCTGCATTTCCGGCACCTGCGGGGCGGGCGCGGCCACCCGCTCGGTGCGGTCTTTTTCCGGCGCAGGGGCCGGGGCAGGCGGGACGTCTGCGGGCATCAGCCGCACAGTACGGTCATCGGCCGGGGCGGCGGGCTGTGCCGTTTCCACCCGCACGGTCTCGTCCACAAGAGGGGCCGGGGCAGGCGAAAGGTGCGGGTCAAAGGTGGCCTCCGGGTCTGCTCCGTCGGCAGGCGGGTCCTGCACCAGCTGGCCATTGCGCCAGTGCCAGTCCGGCCCCGGCGTGCCAATGGTGTCGTTGAGGGGGTCCGGCCTGCCGCCGGGCGGGTCGATGGCAAGAGGAGCGGGCTGCTTCTGCGGCAGGGCTTCCAGCGCCTTGCGCAAAGCAAGCGGGCCGGCAAAGCGCTGGGCAGGGTCCGGCGCGCAGGCCTTGCACACCAGCTGCCCCAGCGCATCCTGTGCGCCGGAGGGCAGGGGCAGGGCCTCGCCCGCAAGCCGCCGGGCCCGGGCCTGCTCTGCCGCCGAGAAGGTGATGGGCTGAGGGTAGGGCGGGTAGAAGGGCATCCGGTTGGCGTTCAGCAGCTGGTACATCACAAGGCCGAGGGAATAGATGTCCACATTGGCGGTGTACTTCTCGCCGCGGAACACCTCCGGGGCCATGTAGTTCACGGTGCCTGCCCGGGTGGACGCGCCGGTGGAGGCGCTGGCGATGCGGGCCACGCCGAAATCGCCCAGCTTGTAATCGCCGGTGTCCGAAATGAAAATGTTGGCGGGCTTGATATCCCGGTGGATGATGTTGTACTGCCCGCACACTTCCAGCGCGCGGCACAGGTCGGTGCCCAGGCGGATGACCTCGGCCCGGGTGAAGGACTTGTTCTGGCGCAGGGCGTCGTTGATGGGCTTGAGCAGCTCCATGCGGATGAGGATATCCCACCCGATGCCGTCCTCATGGGGGATGATCTGGTGGTCCTCATAGCTCACGATGTTGCTGTGGCCCTTCAGGCGGCTCATGAGGGCGATCTCGCGGTTCAGCTCCTGCACATAGTCGCGGAAATAGGTGGATGCGCCCTCGCGGTCCATGCCGGCTTCCAGCACCTGCTCATACTCGCTTTTGTCCGCCGGGATGGTGATGGCCTTCAGCGCGCCGGTGAACACCATGTCAAAGTCCCGGCGCTCGATCTCGAACACCTTGCCGTAGCTGCCCGCACCGATGAAACGCTTGATGTGCCAGGAGCCGAAGAAGGGCTCGTAGCGCTTATAGTATTCGTTGTCCATGTGGTTCTCCTGTTTTTACTTCATGGTGACGGAGCCGGAACCGATCTTGTTTTTATTGCCGTCGTAAACCGTGATCGTTACTTTTCCGGTCACAGACAGTTTTGTCCAGCCTGTCCACAGTGTATCGTCGTTGTACCAGTTTCCTTCATAGCTTGTATAGTTGCCCCGGGTTCCATTCGACCATGTTACGCGGTCATACAGTTTTGTGGATGCATTGGGCTCACCGCCGGAAAGTGTGTAATGGAAATAGACCGGGCTGCCGGATTTGATCGTGGTCATATGCTCGGTGCTGTCCTTGCTGGTGTTCCAGTACATATCGGTGATCTTCCAGCTGAACATTTCGTTATAGACCGGCTGCCAGGTGGCCGAATCGGACTGGATCAGGTCTTTCAGATACTCACAGCATATTTTGCGGGTACCGGTGAAACTCGCGTTCTTGTTCGCGTTCACATACTGACTCATCTTTTCCAGACGCAGCGCGGCGCTGTCCTTGTAATCGCCCAGTGCGTCCAGCAGATTGATATACTGGGCAACGTTGGTTTTGTCTGCCTTGCACTGCTGATAGGTGGCTTCCTTGTACAGGTCGGCGCTGTCCTTGTAGCCCTTCAGGCTGCTGAACGCCGAACGCGCATTGGTGTAGTTCTTGGCATCCAGCAGCTTTTTGGCATTCTGGTACTTGGCCTCTTTCCACTGGGTCTCGGCGTCCTTATAGCCCTTCAGATTGCCCAGCTGTGTGATCGCGCTTTCATAATCGCCCTGTTTCATGGCAGAAACCGCCAGCTGATACTTGGCTTCTTTCGCCTGATCTTCGGCGTCCTTATAGTTCTTCAACTGCTGCAGCTGCGTGAGCGCGTTTGCATAGTCGCCCTGTTTCAGCGCAGCAAGGGCCTGCTGGTACTCGGCCTCCGTCAGCTGGGCGGCGCTGTCTTCGTAGTCGCCCAGCTCCCCGAACACGGTGATGGCCGTGCCGTAATCGCCATTGGCCAGTGCCTGCGCCGCTTTGCTGTACTCCATCTTCTGCTGGATGGACGGCCACGCCGCTCCCACGGCCACCGCCGCAGCCACAGCCACACCACCCACGGCCAGCGCGACCTTTTTGCCCTTGCCCGCCTTTTTGGGGCCCGGGGCGGTGGCCACGACAACGGGCGCTTCCGCTGCGGCTGCAGCTTCCGCCTCGGCTTTTTCTGCGGCAAGGCGCTCCTGCTCGGCCGCACGCTTTTCGGCGCGGATGCGGGCCAGTTCTTCTTCTTTTTCCTCGGCAGCCTTGCGGCGGGCGGCTTCCTCGGCGTCCCGCTTGGCCTGCTGCTCCTGACGGCGCTTCTCGGCCTGCGCTTCGAACAGGAAGGTGGTACGGTCCGCTTCCGGTTCCTCCGGCACGGCAGCGGGCACAGTGGCGGGCACTGCGATGCGCTCGGTGCGGTCATCGGCCGGTGCAGGGGCCGGTTCCGCCGGGGCCTTTTCGGCTGCTGCGATGCAGATGGTCTCATCCTCAGGCAGTGCTTCGGCCGGGGCGGCTTCTTCCGCCGGGGTCTCCGGCTCGGTCGGCTGTGCCGGGGCTTGTTCCTGCGCCGGGGCTTCGGCAGGTGCAGCCATGAGTCGCACGGTCCCGTCCTTTTCCGGGGCGGCGGCGGGCTGCTCTGCGGCCTCCGGCTGGAACGGTGCCGCCATCAGGCGGACGGTCCCCGCCGGTTCCTGCGCGGGCGCTGCGTCGTTCCAGCCCGGCACCGGCGCGCCGATGGTCCCGCCGTCTGCGGTCTCCGGCTCCTGCGCGGGGCTTTCCGGCACGCCGACCGGAACCGGGCGGATGGTGCCCTCGTCCGGAACATTTTTGGCCGGGGCGGGCGCAGGCTGCAGGTCTGCCGTCCCGCTGGTGCCGGGCACGGGCACGGCGTCGCCGCCGGGGTAGATCACCCGGGCTTCGCCCTCGGTGTAGAGGATGGCTTCCAGCGCCTGCCGCATCACGGCGGGGCTGTCGTAGCGCTGGGCCGGGTCCGGGGCGCAGGCCTTGAGCACGATCTCGGCCAGGCGGCCGTCGGCGTTGGCCGGGGGCGGCAGGGCTGCACCGGAAAGCCGCTGGGCCTGGGCGCGCTCCCGCTGGGCGGGGGACATGGGCTGCGGGTAGGGCGGGTAAAGCGGCATCCGGTTCGCGTTCAGCAGCTGGTACATCACAAGGCCCAGCGAGTAAATATCCACGTTGCTCGTGTATTTTTCGCCCTTGAACACCTCGGGGGCCATGTAGTTCACGGTGCCTGCGCGGGTGGAAGCACCGGTGGAGGCGCTGGCGATGCGGGCCACGCCGAAATCGCCCAGCTTGAAGTCCTCGGTCTCGGAGATGAAGATATTCGCGGGCTTGATGTCGCGGTGGATGATGTTGTAGCGCTGGCACACTTCCAGTGCGCGGCACAGGTCGATGCCCAGGCGGATGATCTCGCGCCGGGTGAAGCTCTTGTTCTGCTTCAGGTAGCCGGTGATGGGGGTGAGCAGCTCCATGCGGATGAGGATGTCCCAGCCGATGCCGTCCTCGTGGGCGTGGATGGCGTGGTCCTCATAGCTGACGATGTTGCTGTGGCCCTTGAGCTTGCTCATGAGGGCGATCTCGCGGTTGAGGTCCTTGACGTAATCCCGGAAGTAGGTGGACGCACCGTCCCGGTCCATGCCGTCCGAAAGGATCTCCTCCAGCTCGTCGGGCGAGGACGGGATGGTGATGGCCTTCAGCGCGCCGGTGAACACGGTGTCGAACTCGTCGCGGCGCTCGATCTCGAACACCTTGCCGTAGCTGCCTGCACCGATATAGCGTTTGATGTACCACGCGCCGAAAAACGGCTCGTAGCGCTTATAGTATTCGTTGTCCATGATGTTCCTCACTTTCACGCGGGCGATTCCCCGCTGTTGATGGCGGGCCGGGGGCTCACCGCTTTTCTTCGTCCGGGGCGTCCTGCGCCTTTTCGGCGGCGGGGGCCAGCTTCCGGGCGGGCTGCAGCTTTTTGGGCGCGGTCAGCGGGGCTGACGTTCTGAGCCCGGCGGCAGGGGGCGCGCCTTCCGGGGTGCGCGGCTTTTCCTGCCAGCGCAGCAGAAGGACCGTCTCGCCGGGGTCCCTTTCCGGGGCAGGCGCGGGTCCTTCCGCCGGGGGTGCCTCGGCAGGCCGGGGCGGCAGCGGGGCAAGGGTTTTGGCCGGGGCGTGGAAGCCGTGGGCCTTTTTCGGGGCCGGAACGGGCTGTGGGACCGGTGTCTCGGCGGGGTGCGGTCCCTCCCGGGCCGGGGCGGGTGCCGCAGTCAGCGCTTCCAGCGCCTGCCGCATCTGGGCAGGGCTCGCATAGCGGGCCGCAGGGTCCCAGGCGCAGGCCTTGAGCACCACCGCCGCAAGGGCCGGGTCTGCCTGAGCCGGGGGCGGCAGGGGCTCGCCGGAAAACCGCCGGGCGCGGGCGCGCTCCTGCTGGTCCGGCGTGATGTTCTGCGGCGGGGGCGGATAGAAGGGCATCCGGTTCATGTTCAGCAGCTGGTAGAGCACCAGCCCCAGCGAGTAGATGTCCACGCTGCTTGTGTAGCGCCTGCCCTGGAACACCTCCGGGGCCATGTAGTTCACGGTGCCCGCCCGGGTGGAGGCCGCCATGGACGCGCTGGCGATGCGGGCCACGCCGAAATCGCCCAGCTTGAAACTGCCCTCCCGCGAGAGGAAGATGTTGCCGGGCTTGATGTCCCGGTGGATGATGTTGTTTTTCTGGCACACTTCCAGCGCGCTGCACAGGTCGATGCCCAGGCGAAGGACCTCGGCCCGGGTGAAGATCTTCTGCCGGCGCAGGTCGTCGTTGATGGGCCGGAGCAGCTCCATGCGGATGAGGATATCCCACCCGCGGCCGTCTGGGTGGGGGTAGGCCCGGTGGTCCTCATAGCTGACGATGGTGCTGTGGCCCTTGAGCCGCTGCATCAGGGCGATCTCCTTTTTGATGTCATCGACATATTTCTGGAAGTAGTCGGACACGCCTTCCTCGTCCATGCCGCTGGCCAGGATCGCGTCCAGCTCATCCTGCGAGGAAGGGATGGTCAGCGCCTTCATGGCGCTGGTGCTCACGGTGCCCAGGGCGTCGCGGCGCTCGATCTCGAACACCTTGCCGTAGCTGCCCGCGCCGATGAACCGCCCCAGCCTCCACTCGCCGAAAAACGGCTCATAGCGCTGGTAATATTCCTTCTCCATGGTGTCTCCTCGTCTTGAAAATAAACGGCCCGCCTTATCCCACGCGGACAAAAAGCAGGCCGTTTGCGCTCAGGCCGATGCGGGATCAGCTGAACATATCAATAATATCCTTCGTCAGCTGCACAACGTTCCAGATATCGTCTGCCGTCCAGGAGCCGCTGTCGTCACCGGAATCGGACGACGCAGAGCTGCTGGCCGGCGGGGTGCTGGCTGCCGGGGCCGAGCTGCCGCCGCCGGAAGAACCGCTGCCCGAGCTGGAGCCGCGGCCGCCCGAGCCGCTGCCCGAGCCAGAGGAAGACGATGCCGCCGGGACGGGGTCCGGCTCCGGCAGGATCTCCATGGCCTGCTCCTCCTGATAGGCGATCTTGCCCACAGCCACGCCGTGGCCGTCCGGGGAAGCATCGTACCAGTAGACGTTGTCGAACTGGACAAAGGCGTACTGGCTGTCGCTGATCTGGCGCACCGTGGTGCGGCTGCCGTTGGCGGCGGTGTAGGTGCCGGACTGGCTGCCGGTGCTGTTGGTGGCCTTGAAGGTCATGGTGCCGTTCTCATAGCCGTCGGCATAGGTGCCGGTGAACTCCAGCGTGGTGCCGTCGGCGGCAGTCTTGCGGTAAGTGCCGGTGCCGTTGGGCAGGTCGTTGGACCACTGGCCGTTGTAGACGCTGTAGTTGCCCGCGAACAGCTGGATGCCTTCGCCGGAGCGCTTGCCGTCCACCACCTGGCCGTAGTACAGGCCGGTGGTGTCCACCAGAACTTCCTTGGCGCCTGCGGGCAGGCTGGACTTGATGGCATCCCACTCGGTGCCGCTGCCCATCAGCCAGCCGTTGACATAGGACAGCACCGCGCCGCCCAGAGAATCGGCATTCGTGAACTGCTGCAGCACCACCTTCAGGGTGTTGTAATCGCCGCTTTCAAACCAGCCGATGACGCTGTTGTAGAGGTCCACCGTCTCCTTCTGCTCTTTCAGATAGGCGGCGGTATCCTCAATGGGCTTGCCGCCCACTGTCAGAGTGGCAAGGGCCGGGAGGGTGCTCAGCACCTGCACCTGGCACTGGTCCACGCTGAGGGTGGTCAGGCCCGTCAGGGCGGTGAGGGGGCTGTAATCCACGATCTGGTTGCCGGAAACATCCAGCTCCTGCAGGCCGGTCAGGCCCTGCAGGAAGGAAAGATCGGTGAGCTGGTTGTTTGCAAGGTTCAGCTTGCGCAGGCCATGCAGGCCGTCCAGGCCGTTGCACTGCTCACTGGTGAGCTGGCAGTTGGTCAGCGCCAGAGTGTCCAGCGCATCCAGGTTCGCCAGCTCGGACACGCCGTCCGGGAAGGTGACGCCGTCGGCGGAGAGCTGTTCCAGCTTTTGCAGGGCGGTGAGCTTCGTGAGCTTGTTCTCATCCAGCGCGGTGCTGCCGCTGCCGGTGATGGTCAGGCTGGTGAGGTTCGGCAGGGAGCACAGGGCGGCCCAGTCTTCGTCCGTGGGGTCCTGCACGGCAAGCTCGGTGGTGTCCTCGATGCTGTAGGAAACACCGCCGATGCTCACATCCTTGCTGACGCTCAGCTTCTTCCAGACGAAGAAGCCGCCAACGGCCAGCAGTGCGGCCAGCACCACCAGCAGGACGATCAGCAGGATAGGGGACTTCTTTTTGCGGGCCGGGGCCTCTGCCACGGGCTCCGGCGGCATGGGCGGCACACCGCCGCCTGCCTCCGGGGCAAAGAAATCGGCTGCGGGGGCCGCCGGGGCGCTCACGCCGATGCTGTAGTCATCGTCCTGCGGCGGGAGGAAGGCCCGCACCGTCTCATCGCCTGCGGGCGCAGCGGGGCCGTTCGGGGCGTAAGCCGCCGTATCATACACAGGGGCGGCAGGCTCCACCGGGGTGAAGACCGTTGCGTCATCCGCAGGAGCGGCAGGCTCCACCGGGGTGAAGGTCGTTGCGTCCTCTGCAGGCGCGGCGGGCTCCACCGGGGTGAAGACGGTCGCGTCCTCTGCAGGCGCGGCGGGCTCCACCGGGGTGAAGACCGTCGCGTCGTCCGCCGGGGCGGCAGGCTCCACCGGGGTGAAAGTCGTTGCGTCATCTGCAGGCGCGGCAGGCTCCACCGGAGTGAAAACGGTCGCGTCCTCTGCAGGGGCAGCAGGCTCCACCGGGATGAAAGTCGTTGCTTCGTCTGCAGGGGCAGCAGGCTCCACCGGGGTAAAAGTCGTTGCGTCGTTTGCGGGAGCGGCAGGCTCCACCGGGGCAGCGGGTTCCGGGCTGAGGGAAGCCGCCCGGTGGAAGGACTTTGCACCGCTCGTTGCCGGGCTGATGGTGGGGCCGTTGTCCTCCTCCAGCGTTTCATAGGGCTCCGGCGCAGCCGCCGGGGCTTCGACTTCCGCCGGGGCCTCTGCCGGGGCAGGGGCCGGTTCCGGCGCAGCGGAGTGCACCGACGGCGCGCTCCAGAAAGGAGCCGACGAGATGGTCTGGTCGTTGGGGTCGTCCTCCGGCAGGTCCGGCTGGGGGGCAGGGGCGGCTTCCGGGAATTTATGGCCGCAGACTTTGCAGAATTTCTGCTCGTCAAAGTCCGCTTTGGTCCCACATTCGGTACAGAATTTCATCGCAAGTTTTCCTCCGTGTTCAATTCATTCCGGTCAAAACGCAATGTTTACGGCCACAGCTGCACATCCGAGACGATGATCATGCCGCACTCCTGCGTGTGCACGACGATCTTCAGATATTCTGCGCCCGCAATGGAAGCGGTGACGGTGAGCTGGTCGGTCTTCTGGCCGATGACCGGCGAGGTCTGCACCAGCACATCGTCGGCATAGATCTGCACATAGCCGGTGCCTTCCGTGGCGGTGTCCTTATAGGGCACCAGGTTGAAGGTCATGGACGAATAATTGCCGTAAACACGGTACTCTGCCGAGTAGAGCTGCTCCGATCTCCAATAATCATCGCCCAGCACAACATAGTTCACCGCGTCGGAGTAATCGTTGCCGAAGGGGTCTTCCGGGGCGGTGGCGTTCCAGTCCCAGCCGCCGTTCAGCACGGACAGGGTGGACAGGGACACCGGCTGCGAGGAGGACACCTGGGTCATCTTTGCAGTCAGGGTGGCGTTGCCGGGCAATTCCTTCAGGGCGTTGGTCAGCAGGGTGCGGGCCCCGGCGAAGTCCTTGGCGGCGATCTTCTCATCCGCCTGGGCGGCGACGGCGGAGGCGTAGTTCTGCGCATAGAGCGAGAGCTTGACGTTCAGCGAGGAATCGCTGCCCACCAGGTCCATCGCGGTCTGGATGGTCTTGTAGGCGTTCAGGTAGTCGCTGGTCTTTTCATACTGTGCTGCCGTCTCGAGGGCTGCGCTCTTGTAGCTTTCGGTGTACTCGGCGGTCTTCTGCAGGAAGTCGGCGTCGCTGCCCAGCAGCTTCTGGGCTTCCTGCACCGTCTCCAGCGCGGACTTGTAGTCCCCGGCGGCGGCGTACTGGGCGGCCTGGTCCAGGGCGTCCTGCTTGTTCTTGGCGGCCAGCGCCTCGGTGTATTCGGTCTGCTTTGCGGTGAGTTCTGCGTCCTCGGGGTACTTGTTCAGGCCGCCGGACAGGGTGCGCAGGGCGTTGGTGTAGTCGCCTGCGTCGGCGTAGGTGGCGGCATCCGCCAGGATGGACTCAATGTCCTGCTTGCGTGCGTTCTCGGCGTTGGCCTCGCTGATGGCACCGCCGATGAGCGGGATGCTCTCGCCGTTGTCCGTCAGCAGCGAGGGCACCACCACGGCCGCTGCCGCGATGAGCAGCACCAAAATCAGCAGCAGGATCCACTTGGCCTTGCCGCCCTTCTTTTTCTTCTTTTCTTTCTTGGCCTTTTTGCCCTTCTTGCCGGTCTCGGGGGCGGGTTCCGGCTGGGGCTGGGGCTGCGGGACCCGCATGGTGGGCTCCGACTGGGGCTGTGCCGCCGGGGCCGGGCCGGGCACGATGCGGGTGGTCTTTTCGTCCGCAGGCTGGGCCGCCGGGCGCGGCTGCGGCTGCGAAGAACGGGTGTTCACGCGGACCCGCGGTGCAGCGGCGGCTGCGGGCTGCGCAGCAGGCTGGGCCGGGCGCGCGGGCTGGGCACCGCTCTGCAGGTTCTGCAATGCGCGCTTCATGACCGCCGCCGAGCGGAAGCGGGCGTCCGGGTTGTGCGCGCAGGCGCACAGCACCAGGTTTGCCAGATCGCGGGAGGCGTTCACCGGGGCCGGCAGCGCATCACCGCGCAGGCGGCGGTTCAGCGCGTCGGTGCGTGCCTTCTGGTCCAGCATCAGCTGCTGGCTGGGCACGAAGGGCAGGCAGTCGTTGTTCAGCAGGCGGTACAGCACGATGCCCAGCGAGTAGATGTCCACCCGGCCGTCGTAGTTGGTGCCGCTGGCCACTTCCGGTGCCATGTAGTTATAGGTGCCCTTGATGGACTGGCCGCCCCGGGTGCCGGACAGCTTGCGCGCGATGCCGAAATCGCCCAGCTTGAAGAAGCCGAACTCGTTGATGAAGATGTTCTCGGGCTTGATGTCGCGGTGGATGATCTGCTTTTTCTCGCAGATCTCCAGCGCCGAGCAGATGTCGATGCCCAGACGGATGACCTCGGCCTCCGAGAGGGTGCGGGTGCCCTTCCAGTCGTTGAAGGGGGTGAGCAGCTCCATGCGGATGTAGATATCCCAGCCGATCTCGCCGGTGCGCTCCACCACCTTGTAGTCCTCGACGCTGACGATGTTCTGGATGCCCTTCAGGGTCTCCATGAGCTGGATCTCGTTGACGAAGTCATCCACGATGCCCTGCAGGTAGGTGCGGGTGCCGTCCTGGGTCATGCCGTCCGAGCGCAGGGATTCCATCTCCGAAGCGTCCTTCGGGATGGAGATCACCTTGATGGCGGCGCTGCTGGTCAGGTTGTGGTCACTGCGCACGGCCTTGTAGACCGAGCCGTAGGCACCGCTGCCGATCCGCTCCACGACCTTCCATTCGGGCCAGATCTTTTCAATTTCCTGGGTCATGTTTGGTTCCTCCTTCATTAAAACAGATTCCTGATCCGGTCCAGCAGCCCGGTCGCAGCGGGCCGCCCGATCTCGAGCACGATCAGGGTCACATTATCTTTTCCGCCGTTGTCCAGCGCGTTCTGCAGCAAGATCTGCGCCGCCTGCTCCGCCGGGAACTTTGCCAGGATGCGGGCGATGTCTTCGGGCGGGACCATGTCGGTCAGGCCGTCGGAGCACAGCAGATATTTGTCCTGGTCCGCATAGGGCAGCTCGGCGTAATACGGGCAGATGGTCAGCTCCTCCGGCGGGATGCCCAGATACTGGGACAGGGGCGCTTTCTCGCCGTAGGGCGCGATGGAAAGGTGATCTTCCGAGATCTGGTACAGGCTGCCTGCACTGAGACGGAAGATCTTGCTGTCGCCGATGTTGCACGCGCTCACGCCGTTTGCCGTCAGCAGCAGCATGGCGGCGGTGGTGCCGCAGGTGCCCAGGCCGTTCTCCTCGATGAAATGGCAGATGTCCAGGTTCGCGTTCTGGCACACCGCCTCCAGCGTCTGGCGGGGTGTGCCGCTGCGCAGGGTGCTGAAGGCTGCCTTTGCCGCAAGGTAGGAAGCCATCTCACCCCGTTCCTCGCCGCCCATGCCGTCGAACACGCCGAACAGGGAGGTCTGCGCCGAGGTGACGCTGCCGGTGATGGGCGCGCGGCCCCGGCCGGGCTGATCCGGCTTTGCATAGATGCCGCCGCACAGGAAGTTGTCCTGGTTCATGCGCCGGCGCCTGCCGATGTGGCTCATGCAGGCATAGGAGATCTGATAATCCATGAAATTCCTCCTGCCGATGTTTCGGTTATTTGATCTGCGCCACGACCAGCGAATAGTTATCCGGTGCGCCGTGGGAGCAGACGATGGCGCTGATGCGGTCCAGCACCGGCTTGAGGTCGTCGGTGCGGAAAGCCTCGGCCAGCTCTGCCTGCAGCGAGACCGGCGGGCAGCAGCGGTAAACGCCGTCGCTGCACAGCGCGAACAGGGTGCGGCGCTCGGCCGTGCCGGTCTGCACGGTGTAGTGCGCCGTGTACTGGGAGCCGATGCAGTTGGTCAGCTTGCCTTCCAGCGCCGCGTCCTCGGGGCCTTTGGCGTGGTAGACGTCGTCGGTGCTCATCTGGCAGAACTCGGTGCGCAGCAGCCCCCGCCGCAGCCGGTAGCAGCGGCTG
>ULRE01032593.1_pt1 | contig 15010 bp, 14 predicted proteins | sample 1955141 | NCBI WGS metagenome assembly ULRE01 (sample SAMEA4835674, study PRJEB28245) | human gut metagenome | biome: gut microbiome; material: fecal sample | place: Denmark | collected 2008
TGAAGGCGTTCTTCAATATATACAGTATGGTATTAAGCCGCAGAACCGCTGCAAATACCATGAACAACAGAATGATGACGACACCCTTAAGTAATGTCCACGCTCTGCTATTCATGAACCACTGCATAACCTTGTATATGGCAAGGCTCAATATTGCTATCTCAATAATGTCTCTTATGCCGGGCACTGCTATATAAAATTTTTCAAAATAGCTTCTGAAATAAGCGAAAATATTCTCCATATCCAACCCCAACAATCTATAGGCTTAATACTCAAACGCCACCCGCTTAGGAACTGTCATGCAGTTTTTAATGGGTGGCGTGATGGTACTAAATCCTAATAATCTTATTTTTTAGTATCTGTATTTGAAAATGCGCTGTCTGTCTGCCCAACAAATGCACTGTCAGCTTGTGGTCTCGGGCGTCTGTTCTGTGCCTGCTGACGCTGTGGCACATTACCTGCAGGTCTTCCATTCTGGTTCTGTCCCGCCTGTCTGTTATGTGGAGCCGCATTTCTGTTCTGTGCATTATGTGATGCACCTGCTGATGGCCTTCCACTCTGTGATGCACCTGCTGATGGCCTTCCATTCTGTGGTCTGCCGGCTGCCCCTCTGTTCTGTGGCTGTCTTCCTGCATTTACAGAATTTCTTGCAGGCTGTCTGTTCTGCTCCTGACCTGCCTGTGGTCTTGGACGTCTGTTCTGTGAAGGAGCCTGTCTTCTTGCAGGGCTCTCATCCTCTGTAAGATACTCATCAAGTTCCTCATCATTATATGATGTAACAGTTCTAAGGTTCTGTGGCTTCTTTCTGTCAAGGAACTTAGGAACTGCCTTAACATAATAATAATACTCATCATCCTCAAACTGTGTCTTCTCAACCTTTGAATAGTCAACAACCGTCTTCCAGAACTGCACAACTGCCGCTACAATAACAGAAACAAGACTTCCTATCACTACTGATGTAAGTGACATATCTGCACCTGTTGTAACATTTCCCACTAAAAACAGTATTATCTCAAATACGCCACCAATAGCAATGGCAACATACCATGAATAATCAAATGACAACTTATAGATTATAGCTACAATAAGTACTATTACAGCGAACACCACCACTGTAAGCACAAGCTCTTTATTTCCCTTTAATGCTTCAAATATAAACTTGTAGCTGGCTGCGATCTCTGCTCCGCCTGCCGATGCAAGGGCATCCACATAATCTCCTGCTGCAATCATAAAATAATAAATTATGCATCCTATACCTACGCTGAACATTGCTGCCGGTCCAACCAGCATACCTGCCAGTATAGGCAGAAGGAACTGCAGCTTAACCAGGAAAAACACCGGTGCAAATAATACAATCCATATTGTCTTAGGGAAAAACCTTATATATGCACAATAAAGCACCAAAAACAGCAGGAGGAATACAGCACCGATCTCAACATTCGCCGAGAACAACTGTCCTGTAAGAAGAAGTGCGCCAAGCCCCAATCCGATACCATCTGACGTAACAGCACTGATAACAGCCATGAGCACTGCAACCTTAGCACTTCCAAACGCCGTACTGTATCCGGTCATACTGTTTAATGTCATATACATAATAAGATATAATATAAATCTTACTACAGGCGTTATGATCATGTCATACTTGCTGCAGAATTCTTTCACTGACTGACGAAACTTTAATATTTCCTTCATAACTATCTCTTCCTCCCGGAGTTCTTAATGGTATGCCCATCTTCATCATAGAAGTCTATGAGCGCCTTTAGATTCTGATTATACCTGATCAGTCCCGGCTTCGCCTTACTGTAGCGGTATGTGTAAACCAGCCACGCAATAATAAAATACACAACGCAGACTGCCACATACGCTAACAGCACATTTCTTGCCAGCTTGCCGTAATCATATGTAGTAAGGTTCTCTATAACCTTTGCAAGGTTATAATACACATACATAGCTGCAACTCCCCAGAAGAGAATCGTAGTCGATACCAATGTCTTGAGGCAGTTCAGTCTCACATAATCGCTCTGAAAAAACCTCGCTTTATTCAAATCTTCTTTTCCTGTGGATTCCTCGTAAGTACTGAGCTTAGTCATAAGAATCACTTTTTCTTCATTGATCATTTTGTTTCCTCGCCTTATAGTGCCCAATAACAGCTCTAAACATTATATCAAAGTGTCATGAATTAAGCAATAAAGTAATTATGAATTTATTGTGGTGTCTTCCTTAAGATATTCCTTGCATATTCCTTGAACATCCCTTGAAACTCTTCACGAAATAATTCTTGATAAATTCATCTTGAAAAATTCACTATGAATTAGCCTGGGCTTTAAGCTCCTCAAGCATCTGCGGAAGTCTGGTGTCCATCTCGTCATCCTTAAACTGGCAGGGGCCGACCTTCCTGTGTCCGCCACCGCCGTACTTAAGCATAAGACTTCCAACATCCATGGTGGCTGTGCGGTTCAGTATACTGTAACCGACTGCTGCCGAACATCCCTGTCCACCTTTTCCGCTTACTATCCAGGCTGACACGTTCTGTTCAGGGTACATGCTGTATATCATGAAACGGTTTCCTGTGTAGATCGGGTCAACGCCTCTCAAATCACTTATGATAAGGTTTCCGTCAACGATGGTGTGGGCCTTGACCATTTCCTTAAACTTCTCTGTCTGCTCATTGTAGAGTACTATTCTTTCCTGAATATCAGGCATTGCAAGAATTTCGTCTGTAGTCATTGTCCTGCAGGCGTCTATAAGCCTCTCCATGAGCTGATAATTTGATATAGTGAAATTTCTGAATCTTCCGAGTCCTGTCCTTGGATCCATAAGGAAGCCTATAAGTATCCACCCCTTAGGATTCTGTACTTCATCTATTGTAAGGTTTCCTGAGTCCACCTTATCTACAGCCTCCATCATATCATCAAACTGAGGAAATCTTTCCTTTCCTCCATAATATTCATATATTATCCTTGCACAGGATGGTGTTATACGGCTCTCACCCTTGTACCTGCCTTCAAGTGCAAGTCTCTCATGCTCACTTGAGTGGTGGTCGAACCACAATCCGCAGCCCTCTACAAACGGAACATTTGCAAGACAGTCATCCTCTGTGATGTCAATAAGTCCATCCTGGAGATCCTTTGGATGTGCAAATTTCCAATGGTCTATTATACCCGCCTCCTTAAGAAGCGCACCACATGCAAGTCCGTCAAAATCCGATCTGGTAACTAATCTCATAAAGTACTCCTCCCTATTTCAAAAACCTTCTCTTTTGATTATATAAAATGCTCCTTGGCTTTTCAAGTAATTGTTGGTGCATGCCACATATGGCAGAGCCCTGCTTACTCTAATCCAGCTTCACCACAAGCTTAAGTGGATTGTGGTCTGTGTTCTTAAAGCCCTCATTCAACGTCTCCAGGGACTCTACAGTCACATTATCCGATACAATAAAGCCATCAATTACATAGTACTGGAAATCCGAACCCTCATATGTGTCTAAAGGCTGATCAAGAGATCTGCAGGTAGGATTTGCCGGGTCTGTCAGACAGGAGAGATGCTCTCCAAATGCCTCTGTATCAATAAGTCCCGGTGCCCACAGATCATCCCGCTGTAATGGATAGTCAGATATATCTACATTGGAAAACGCCTGATTGAAATCCCCACCGGCAATAACGTAATTCCCGGCCTCCTGCTCCTTCTTAAGAAGCTCTGCGAGCATCTTTGTCTGGGCCTCCTTGCCCTCGCCCGAGTCATATGCCTCAAGATGAGCATTCACTATCACAAGCTCCTTGTCACTTCCTGCCACAGGTATCCTGGAAACCAGAAGACACCGTTTAAGATTGCACAATCTCACCGGGTATGAAAACGGACACGGCAGCTTTATCCTCACTGCACTGTCCACCGAATATGCTGAAAGGGTCATTATTCCCGACGCCACCTTCCCTATAGGTGGCAGAGGATACGGCACCATAAGAGTCTTATAATTATATGCAAATGATGTGTAATACCCTGCAAATGCTTCCTCGTAGCTTTCTCTCTCATTTATCCCATAACTTCTTGTTGAATTCTCATCAACCTCCTGGAGCATGATAATGTCAGGATCTATGTCCTTTATGGTGTCTGTTATCCCTGTAACATTGGCAAGTACACGATCCTTGTCAGCGGTCTTCACCATCTCGCCGCCATCCATGAAGAAATCCGCATTGTCACCTAAGGCTCCGTAGCCGGTATTCCATGTCAGGACTGTAAGTGAGTCTCCCTGATGTATTTCATTTGTCCCGTTGTTATCTTCCGATGAAGCCTCATTATCTGCAGATGTATTTGTATTACCGCTTGTCTGCCCTGATCCGCCTCTCACTTCAAGGGTCTCAACATCCTCCGGACGATACTCGGTTACGGTGAGTACTCCTACAAATATCAGTACAAGTGCCACTATCACAGCAAACACTATCAAGATTATTTTCATAGCTTTTTTCACAAGATATATCTCCTATCTTTGTTTTGATTTTTTTGCTGTATCTCTCCAAACCAGAGAGAGGTTTTTCCGCCAGCCTGATTTTATTTTCTACGTAAGAACCGGTTCCTATCATTTTAGTGTTTCAAGCTTTCAATATCTCTGACAGATTTTTCTGGATTCCATAAGCAACATCAGGCTTATTCATTGAATATACATGGACGTGCTTCACTCCGTTTGCCATAAGATCTATAATCTGGTCTGTGGCGTATGCTATTCCTGCCTGACGCATTGCCGCTTCGGTGTCACCAAAGGCGTCCACAATGCTCTTAAATCTCTCAGGCACGTTGCAACCTGAAAGCTTAACCGCATTCTTAACCTGGACACGCTTTGTAATAGGCATGACACCCGGAATTACAGGAACCATAACTCCTGCTGTCCTGAGTCTGTACATGAAGTTAAAGAAAATAGTATTATCAAAAAGCATCTGGGTTGTGAGATACTCACAGCCTGCCTCAACCTTTTTCTTAAGTCCCTCTATGTCAGCCTTCTTGTTTGCCGAATCCGGATGAACCTCCGGATAGCATGCTCCGCCTACGCAGAAATCACCTGTCTCCTTTATTAACCTAACCAGCTCCGAGGCATGCACAAAATCTGTAAACACCTCTCCCTCATAATTCTTTGGAACGTCGCCGCGAAGTGCAAGTACGTTCTCAATGCCTGCGTCCTTCATCTCTGTCAGTGCCTTTCTTATGGATTCTTTGTCGGCACATACGCAGGTAAGATGTGCGATGGTTGGCACATTGTACTTCTCCTGTATTTCCTTTGCAAGTCTTATGGTATATCCCTTTGTGCTTCCTCCTGCGCCATAGGTCACACTCATATAATCCGGCTTGTAAGCTGCAATACTGCAGGCTGCCGCTTCTACATCTACAAAGTCTGTATCCTTCTTAGGTGGGAACACCTCGAATGAAAGAGTTGGTCTGTCCTGATTTATTATGTCTATTATCTTCATGTAATGCCTTCCTGTTTTCCTTTGATTTTGTATTATCACTATAAGATTTTATAAGATATGCGTTCGTAAATAGTGTAACCGTGCCTTTTATTATATACCCTGTGGGGATTATTTACAATTATCTGATACGGCTGAGTGTTTATATTTTGTTTATTTTGATGGATTATAAGTTGTTTGTTTTGAGGTTTTGTTAGGAGTGACTAACCATGTGGTTTTTAAAAATCGTGTGGCACATATGTAATGCACCACACGATCCTGTAATCTTATGCCTTACCTACCTTATACTGCATACGTCCATTCTTAACATACCACAGTGAGCCTTTATACTTAACATTACCTGTGTACTTGAAATCAGCCTTTCCGTTATTCACATAATACCAGCTGCCTCCATATTTGACGAGGGTCTGAGACTTGTCAATCTTGCCGCCCTTGATATAGTACCATGTGCTTCCGTATTTGCACAGAGTCTCTGCTGTCTTATCCCATTTGCCGTTTTGTACGAAATACCAGGCATTGTTGTACTTGCAGAGGGTTCTGGTCTTGTTTATCTTGCCGTCCTTTATGTAGTACCATGAGCCATTGTATTTGCACAGGGTCTCTGATGTTTTATCTACCTTACCATTCTGCACGAAATAGTATACGCCGTTATATCTGCAAAGGGTTCTGGCAGCATAATCCACATGTCCCTCATTTATGTAATAGTAACTATTGTTGTATTTTACCAGGATATCTGAGGCATTGAAATCAACCATGCCCTTCACAACATACCACCAGGTGCCATCGAATTTGACAAGTGTTGTTGCTGTCATGTCCCTTTTGCCGTACTTTGTGTAATACCACTTATTATCGCTTTCCTTGTCAATACCCTCTATCGGATTCTGCGGAGTCACAATAAATGTCTTCATATTATCAGCGTCCAGATATTCAAATTTTGTATCCACCAGATAATTTCCAGCACAGATAAGAGCATTAAGTTTTTTATTATTTTCCAAATCAAGTTTCCTTAAGCTATTGTCCGAACAATAAAGCCTCTTCAACTCTGTGTTTCCTGACACATCTAATGTCTCCAGGCCGCAGGCAGTACAAGCCAGCTCCTCTAACTTAAGATTATTGCTCACATCAATAGAGCCCAAATTGTTGTTGCTCACTATAAGGTATGTCAGTTCAGAGTTACCGCTCACATCAATGGAAGTAAGCTGGTTCTTATTAACTTCAATTCGTCTGAGTTTCAGATTCTTACTTACATCAATCTCCTTCAGTCCACAATCATAAGCATACAAATATACCAGTTCCCCATTTCCGATTATATCAAGATCATTAATATTATTCTCGCTACACTCAAATGTGGTCAATGCAGTGTTAACCGAAACATCAATATCTGTAAGTTTATTAGCATTACACCTAAGAATCTGCAGTGCCGTATTTTTGCTGACATTCAGTTTATCCAGCTTGTTATAGCTTACATCAACAGTTTCTAATTTTGTATTATTGCTCAGATCAAGGCTTGTCAGATTATTATTGTAACACCTAAGCACAATAAGCTCTTTGTTATTACTTATATCAAGGCTTGAAATATTACACTTGCCACAGTTTAACTCTATAAGTTTCGTATTATTGCTAATGTCAAGTGACTCAAGCGAGGTCTCGCTACATGTAAGTGACTCAAGATTCTTAAACAGTTCTATTCCTTTTAGTGTAGTCAGGTTTTTATTTTTTATGTATATTTTTGTCACTTTGTCCGCGTTTATTGACCCTGTATTTTTTCTGTCATAGTTTTCAGAAAGATACGCCCTTAAAATAGCGTCCGGGAAATTCTTCTCATTTATCGCAACTAAAGTACCTGTTTCATCCATAATGGATGTATCCTCTGACTGGCCTGAGACTGTCTCATCTATGTCTTCACCATCTGCCTGAACCTGGACCGTCTCTTTGCTGTCTTCACCATCTGTCATTTCTGTTGTCTCGTAAGCAGTCTGCTGATCCTCTGTAGCCGCCTCAGCATTTGCCGGTATAGCTGTCATAAGTCCGCTTAATCCCATGGTTACCGCCAGGGCAACTGCAACCCCTTTTCTTCTCATATAATTTTCTCCTCCCATTGAACATCCATTGAACATCAGCCCATTTAAAGTTTGCCTGTTAAACCATAGGCACTTTGTACATATATGATGCGATTATATCTTATACCATCATAATTTTCAACCTGTCTCCTACTCTTTGATCCCGTCACACAGATTGATCTCAATATGCTTTCCTAATGCCCCGCATACTTCTGCAATACTATGATTGTAGGCACCCTGGTTCCTGTTTCAAACCTGGCTATATTAGAGGTTGCCATGCCGGTGATCTCGGCAATATCAGCCTGAGTGAGGTTCTGCCTGTGCCGTTCCTCCACCAGAGATTTGATAACCTCAGATGACTGTGCGGCTACGATCTTCTGTATTGCCTCCGCATATGCCACAAGCCGCTTCTCCCTCGCCTGCTTTTCCTGTTCATAATTTATGTATTCTATGTCTGTTCTCATTTATTGTCCTCCTGAATTTGAACATCAGCCACTACTTTTTTACTTTTGATATTTTCCCCTATACCACTCTATAGTTTCCCTGATTCCGGCTTCAAAATCCACCTCCGGCCGCCATCCCAACTCGTTTTGCAACTTGGAACTGTCTATTGCGTACCTCAGATCGTGCCCTTTTCTGTCAGGAACAAATGTTATCAGACTCTCAGGCTTTCCAAGCGTCCTGCAAATAAGCTTCACAATATCAATATTTGCCACCTCGTTGCCGCCACCAACATTATAGATCTCTCCGTCCCTGCCATGATGGATTATCATATCCACCGCCCGACAATGGTCATCTACATGGATCCAATCGCGAACATTTATCCCTTGTCCATATACCGGCAACGGCTTATTCTCAAGAGCATTAAACACCATAAGAGGAATCAGCTTCTCCGGGAACTGGCGTGGTCCGTAATTATTCGAACATCTGCTGATAGTCACCGGCAAGCCATAAGTTCTGTGATATGCCATGACCAGCAGGTCTGCAGCCGCCTTGGAGCTGCTGTATGGCGAACTGGTTCTAAGAGGCGTCTCCTCAGTAAATAGCAGCTCCGGTCTGTCAACAGGCAGATCTCCGTACACCTCATCGGTACTTATCTGGTGAAATCTTCTGACTCCATATTTTATACACGCGTCCATCAGCACCGCTGTCCCCTTGATATTTGTATCCAGGAAAACTTCGGGATTTTCAATGGAGCGATCCACATGGGACTCCGCAGCAAAATTCACAACAATATGGGGCTTCTCTGCTTCAAACACCTTGAAGATATCCTCCCTGTCACAAATATCCACCTTATAAAATTGAAAATTCTCCCTATCCGAAACCCGGTCCAGATTATCCATGCTTCCCGCATAGGTAAGCTTGTCCACGCAGACTACCCGGTAGTCCGGATGTACCCCCATTATGTAAGATATAAAATTGCTTCCGATAAAGCCGGCTCCACCGGTTATCAGAAGGGTCATGACACCATTTATCTGTATATGATCTTCATTTGTCCCCATGTTTTTCTCTGTTCCTCCAGCTTACCAGCTTCCTGCACGCTCCAAATATCAGGACAGCCATAACATACCCTATGGCATCAAGCACCAGATCAAATGCGTCAAAATGCCGTCCAACAATGAATATTCTTATGGACTGATCCACAAGTGACACCGCCATACAGGTAGACAGTGCCGCTGTCATCATGGTCCAGGTATGTACTGTCTGTCCAGCTTAACGACCTCGTCGAAGTCTGTTATCTTGCTTCTGCCGCTGACCTGCCACAGTCCTGTGATACCGGGCTTGATGGTCAGTCTCGATCTGTGATGAGGGGTATATTTCTCCCACTCGTCTATTGTTGGAGGTCTGGTGCCTACCAGACTCATGTCTCCTCCTGATGTAAAGGTAGAAACAACTTTTTTTCAAAGAAATTTTTTCATCACAGAACCATGCACTTACCCTCGAAAAATCGCACAAAAAAAGAACCTCCGATTTCTCAGAAGTCCTTATTTTACGCCATTTCTTTAAAATTCATCTGCTGTCTGCACTGTTGCCCGCTTCATATCAAATTCGACCAGATTATGCTCTATATGGCACATTCCAGTCAATCGGTATGTCTTTTCCTTATCCCAATTACACGTATTCCAGATCATCCGTAACATTGGCACACTACTGATCTTAAATTCCCAATTCTCCGGATTGTATTTAGGCACACGAAAACATTCTGCTTCCTTTCTGGCACATGCCTGTACCACTAAGCCTTTCTTATCAGGGTTAAAAAGGAACCGTATGTACCTCGGTTCTCCCAGTGCCACTATTGTTGAATGAAAAATTCTTATCTTTCCCCATTTTTGGCACAAAGAAATCCCTGGTATCATCATATTGTTTTCCTGCATATTGATACCTCCAATCTCAGAGCAGACTTTTCCCTGTCTTCATCTATTTTGGTGTTGTAAATTCCGCATATCCCTTCAGCATATTTATTTCCAAGGCTTTCCTATGTTCCTCTACTGGCAATCCAAAAGAATCTTTCCATTCTTTCGGATAAAAAGGTGTACGAGTCTTTTTATTTATTTCTTCAGTAGAAGTATTATCCTCTGATGCATTCGATAATGACGTTCTTTCTATATTGTTATTGCTACTTTCTGCACTTTCCTGATTTTCTGCATTTTTCTTCTGACGTTTTCCCTTAGTATCCAGGTATATCTCTGTCTCCATCAGATCAAATACATATATTGTCTCACCTTCAAACGAAATCTTATGTCCTAAAATCTTATAACGGCAATCCAGATTCCATCCCATCATTTCATACATCATGGCAGAAAAGATTTTGTTTGTCATTTTCCTGCTTTTTCTTTTATCTGGTTTTGCCACGCACCAACGAAGTGCGTCTTTATCATTTTCTTCGCACTTTCGGACAACCATTCTTTTATTTTCCTGGTTTACAAGTATCTGTATATAAACTGCATCCTCCAATCCGGCAATGCAGGCTGTATTAAATGTTACGCTGTCTCTCCGGATCACAACAGCAGGCTCTCTTAAATGTGCAAACAACTCACGTCTGACAACCTGATAACCGTCATAACTGAAATCCTCTGCCAGCTCTATCGCTTTTTGATCAACAATCTCCTGCTCATCTGTGTAATTTGTTGTATCACTCATATGTAGCACACCTCATTCTATCTATCAGTTTCTCAGCTTCATCTATCAAATCATCCAATATTTCTCTGGTTATAATTTCCATGCCTTCAACCGTCTTTGCCGGGCGTAGTATTTCCCAATTTCCTTTATATGCTATTCGTTGAAGAAAAACTGTTCTGTTTGTTGTTTCTCCAAAATTATGAATCCATGCTTTTGGATAAAGTACTTTCTTAACAGTCTTCATATTTTCAGATGGGGCTTCTACCGATGAGTCTATATGTTGTTCTTCAACATATTCTTGTACGAACACCTCTGGTTCTTCCAATTCAAATATCAATAGTTGTTCGTCTGAATTGCCGCAAAATTGTCCTCGTAATTTATATTTGCAATCGTTGTCCCAATTCATAAGCTCAAATAACGGTTCCGAGAACCCTTTGCAGCTCTTTGGCAGAACTGCCCATCGTCCATTTCGTATAGTTCCCCATTTTATAGCATTTACATTACTTTTTTCACAGGGACGAACTGCGATACATTTTTCTACCGAATTAAATAACAACTCCACATATTCTACATTTTCAAATTTTTTCATACACGCAGTATTAAACGTAATCTTCCCAGAAGATATTGTGACTGCCGGATCAAACCTTGTTGAAAAAAACTGTGCTCTTACGATCTCATATCCGCTTAAATCGAATGCACTTTTGTTCGTTTGCTCTGCATGAATCTCGTTCGTATCTTCATCGTATGCACTTAATGATGCTTTTTTATAATCATCTGTTGAAAATCCATTCCATGCCCGGTTTACCGGCACAAATCCCTTTAATGCTCCCTGGTCAACTACTTGCAATGTAGGCAGAGGATACCCTTTTCTACTATACTTTCCTGCTTCTAACAGTTTTTGTGCCGCATTATAAATTTCTCTACTTACTATTGCTTCATGGTGATCTGCTTGCCTGTATTGATTTCTGTCATGGTTATTTTTCTTTGACTTATGATCCAGATAATTTGGTGTAAATGTTTTTCTGGACAAAACATCGCCACAATGCCTTTCATTGCGAAGAATATTTACAACTGCACTTCCTGTCCACTTTGTGTTTCCCAGCTTTGTTTTCTGTCCCAAATCCATTAATATCTCAGCTATTTCAGAAGTCGGAAAACCACTTAAAAACAGATAATAACACAGTCTGACCGTATCTGCTTCTGTTTCGTTGATAACAAGATTTCCATCCTCATCTTTATCATATCCTAAAAGTTTTGGTGTTAGAAAAATCCCCCTTGAAAACCGTTGTTCAATAGAGATATTCATAATTTCACTTTTCGTGTGCGATTCTTCCTGTGCTGCTGCTGACAACACTGCAAGCATCATTTCACTTGTATTATCAAGCGTATAAATATGCTCTGTCTCAAAAAACACACCCACCTGTGGCTTCATATTTGCCAGTTCACGGACTTTAGCAATACAGTCAACAATATTTCTGGCAAATCTGGATACGCTTTTGGTAACTATCAAATCTATTTTTCCAGCTTGACAATCTGTAATCATACGATTAAATTCATCCCTATGCAATAAGGATGTTCCTGAAATACCTTCATCCGCATATATGCCAACAAGATTCCACCCTGCATGTTCTTTTATCATATCTTCATAATGATTTTTCTGCAGTTCATATGAAGATGTCTGATTAGCGTCATCCGTGGACACACGACAATATGCACACACTCTTTTTGCGCCTGCATCCTCAAATAGTTTTTCTTTCTGTTTCGCTGGAATGAACTCCAATTCACTACGATCTACGCCCTTGTATCTTGCACGAATCTTCTCTTTTCGTTCTTCCTGGCTTACAGCATGTTTTTCTTGTTCATTCATATGCTGTCCCCCACTTCCATATGCCAGTACCATGTCTTGCCTTTTTTATATGCACTAATCTCCGCAATTTTCTTTGCTTCCTGTACCGTTCGCTTGGCAATACCATATTCTTTCATTTTTTCATAGATATATGTACTTGGCAGATCTTCCACCGCCAACAACGTTTGAAGATATTCAACCGCAACATCTTTTTTGGCGGTACTTTTCTCCACAGCCAGCAATTCCTCTATATTTATCTGACATTTTCCCATCCAGTGAAAACCTTTTTCTTTGTCCAGTTCAAATCCGATTGGTTCTCCTTCTGGTGCAAGGCTCGATTTCACCGGAAACATATATCTTTTCCATGGTTCTTCTTTGTCTCTTGATACCATAAGAATACTTCTCACTGTTGCGGCAATATCAATACTTCCTAATCCTCTATAAATCTGCTTTCCACCGCTACTCTTTGTCATGTGTCCCACCAGAACAATCGCACAGTTTGTTTCTTCTGCAACCTTGGATAGTTTTGACAGTGTTTCCCGCATTTTTACGGCATTGGTCATATTTCCATTATGTCCAATAAATGCCTGTATCGGATCAAGCACAACCATTTTTGCACCAATCTGGTTAATTGCAGTCTTTATGCGTTCATCTTCCAGTGTCAGTTCTCCATTATCGTCTTTTATAAATGCAACTCTATTACAATCTGCCCCTGCCTGTTCAAGTCTTGGTTTTATCGTATCGCCTTTTCCATCTTCTGAACATTGATATATCACAATCTCCGGTTTTTTTATCTTTTGACCGTCCGGTAAATATCCGCCTTTTGTCAATATAGCTGCAATATGAATAATTAATGTTGATTTTCCTTCTCCCGGATCACCCTGTAACATTGTAATTTTTCCACAGGGAATATATGGATACCATATCCATTCCACCTCCGAGGTTTTCACGTTGGAATAAAATTCAACACCTGTAATTGTATCTTCCAAATTTGATACCCCCGGTGTTTTATGTTTTCTTCTACTGCATGTGAATAATTACACTAAAGTTCTACTTACATTTAATTATAATATATCTCTTTTAGGAATACAATAAGGAATATCAAATGTGTGTGGAGTTTCATCGCAAACATTAACTAATAGTCAAAGTCTAGGAGGTGACAGGTTTGGAAGTAGAAATTGATTATCTTGCTATTGGAAAGAGAATCCGCACTGCACGTCTGTCAAAAAAAATGACTCAGGAAACACTTTCAAATATGATTGACGTTGCCCCTACCTATGTCAGCAGTATCGAAAACGGACATACCAAGTTGAGTCTGGCTACTCTGTTAGGGATTGCACAGAGTCTTGATACAACCGTGGATCAGCTCTTATATGATAACACCCCAGTACTGGTTTCCAAGTTCGATGCGGATATAAAAGAACTCACTTCTGATTGTAGCAATCAGGAAAAAGAATTTTTACTGGAAATTATAAAATCAACTAAAACTGCATTACGCAACTACAAGCCCGTCAAATAATTCAAGGATGCAGAAACTCTATTATTTCTGCATCCTTCTTTTATCCTTTTGCGGTCTTGCTTCCTTGCAATCTTGTATTAAATACGGAGGATTCATATGAAGAAAAACGCTATACCTTTTTTCGGCAAGCAATTATACAAAGTCACCTCTGATCCAAATTGACGATCTACCTGGTGTAAAATATGACATTCAAGCAATGCATAAACGACTTACCCAAATTGGATTTGAAGTCAAACAAATAGAAAACATTTCAAAAGATCAAATCATTCCTGCTTTAGAAGATAATGCTTCCCACTCGCCTTGTGATGCTATCCATATCGTATACTTTACCGGGCACGGCGGACATAATAACGGTAATAATTATATTTATCCAGTTGATTTTGCATCCAAGTTTGAGAAAAGCAAGGATATTGAATCATCCGCAATGAATATTCAAGATATTATCTCTATATATAAAGGAAAAGGACGGCTTATCCTCATTCTGGATGCCTGTCGTTCAGATTTTGGCTTATCCAAAGGGTATTATTCTGAGATAACTGCTGCTGAGGATGTATATATTGCTTACGGAACTCAGTTTCAATATACTTCTATCGGTATTGCCAATCAAATGAGTCCATTTACCCAGGCTATCTGTGATGAGATATTAGAACCAAACATTGATGTAGATGAGTTATTTACACGAGTACGCAGAAATGTGTATTCCAAATATCAAATTCAAATCCCTGCCAGTGTTAATGCCCTTCTCAATAGAATTGTTTTACATAAACAGCTAAGTTATACGAATTTCGATGAAGAAGTGTATAAATTTGTAAAAAAATATGCGGACGATTACAACAATAAATATGGATACTTTCATGGTGATGATCTGATTTTTATAGACGCTGCTCAATATTTCAATATCAGTTTTTTAGATGCCGTATGGAAATTTAGGAAAGTAGATAATAAGGTATATACTGATAGAGGTGCAAAAATCCCCCTCCTTCCAGAAGATGAATCAAAATTTGTCACCTTT
>ULRE01041849.1_pt1 | contig 14769 bp, 8 predicted proteins | sample 1955141 | NCBI WGS metagenome assembly ULRE01 (sample SAMEA4835674, study PRJEB28245) | human gut metagenome | biome: gut microbiome; material: fecal sample | place: Denmark | collected 2008
CCAGATGCACGGCCTGGTATGCGTGGACCGTGGACAGAAAGCCCTGCGCCCGGCCATCATCTGGTGCGACTCCCGGGCTGTCCCCTACGGGCAAAAAGCCATGGAAACGTTAGGCACGGACTTCTGCCTCGGGCACCTGCTGAACTCGCCGGGCAACTTCACGGCCAGCAAACTGGCATGGGTGAAGGAACACGAACCGGAAATATATGAGAAGATAGACAAAATCATGCTGCCCGGCGACTACATCGCCATGCGGCTGACGGGTACGGCCTGCACCACGGTATCCGGACTCTCGGAAGGCATGTTCTGGGACTTCAAGAACAACTGCGTCTGCAAGGAGCTGATGGAATACTACGGCTTCGGCATGGACCTGATTCCCGAAATACGCCCCACCTTCAGCGAGCAGGGACGGGTGACGGAGGCCGTGGCCGGAGAATTAGGCATCAAGGCCGGCATACCCGTGACCTACCGTGCGGGCGACCAACCGAACAACGCCCTTTCGCTCAACGTGTTCAATCCCGGTGAAATTGCCTCTACGGCAGGCACCTCGGGCGTGGTATACGGTGTGAACGGGACGGTGAATTACGACCCGCTCTCGCGTGTCAACACTTTCGCCCACGTCAACCACGCCGCAGGGACTTACAACCGCACGGCATTCCCCGCCACGGAACAGACGCGCCTCGGCGTATTGCTCTGCATCAACGGCACCGGCATCCTGAATTCATGGGTGCGCCGCAACATCGTGCCCGAAGGATGCAGCTACGAGGAGATGAACCGCATGGCCGAGAGCGTGCCCGTGGGCAGCGAAGGACTCAGCATCATTCCTTTCGGCAACGGAGCCGAGCGTGTCATGCAAAACAAGGAAACAGGCTGCGCCATACATGGCATCAATTTCAACATCCATAACCGCAACCACATCGTGCGCGCCGCACAGGAAGGCATTGTCTTCTCTTTCCGCTACGGCATCGACGTGATGAAAGGCATGGGCATGGAGGTGGACAAGATACACGCCGGACAAGCCAACATGTTCCTCAGTCCCCTCTTCCGCGACACGTTGGCCGGAGTAACGGGTGCCGTCATCGAGCTGTATGAGACCGACGGTTCCGTAGGCGCGGCCAAGGGAGCGGGCATCGGAGCCGGCATCTACAAAGACAACCGCGAAGCGTTCGCCTCGCTCGAGCGGCTGAAAGTCATCGAGCCGGACACCGCCCTCACGCCGGTTTACGAAGAAGCTTACCAACGTTGGTTAGGCGTGCTACGCAGCATGTAACAAATACATCAAACTCAAAATTAATTTCATAAACCTTTTTTTAAAACCAAAAAATTATGGCACAGAAAGAGTATTTTCCGGGCATCGGAAAAATTAAGTTCGAAGGAAAAGAGAGCAAGAACCCATTGGCTTACCGCTACTATGATGCCGAAAAGGTCATCATGGGCAAGAAGATGAAAGACTGGTTGAAGTTTGCCATGGCTTGGTGGCACACCCTTTGCGCAGAAGGCGGCGACCAGTTCGGCGGCGGCACGAAGACGTTCCCCTGGAACGAGGGCACGGATGCCTTGGCCATCGCCAAGCAAAAGGCCGATGCCGGTTTTGAAATCATGGAGAAACTGGGTATCGAATATTTCTGCTTCCACGACGTGGACCTCATCTCCGAAGGCAATTCCATCGAGGAATATGAAGCCAACATGAAGGCCATCGTGGCTTATATCAAGGAAAAAATGCAGGCTACGGGTATCAAGAACCTTTGGGGCACGGCCAACGTATTCGGACACGAACGCTATATGAACGGTGCGGCCACCAACCCGGATTTCAACGTGGTGGCACGCGCAGCCGTGCAAATCAAGAACGCCATCGATGCCACCATCGAACTGGGCGGCACGAACTACGTGTTTTGGGGCGGGCGCGAAGGCTACATGAGCCTGCTGAACACCGACATGAAGCGTGAAAAGGAACATCTGGCACAGATGCTGAAGGCAGCCCGCGACTATGCCCGCGCCAAAGGCTTCAAAGGCACGTTCCTCATCGAGCCGAAACCGATGGAACCGACCAAGCACCAGTACGACGTGGACACGGAAACCGTCATCGGCTTCCTCCGTGCACACGGCTTGGAGAAGGACTTCAAGGTGAACATCGAGGTGAACCATGCCACATTGGCCGGGCACACGTTCGAACACGAACTGGCTTGTGCCGTAGACGCAGGCATGTTGGGCTCCATTGACGCCAACCGTGGCGACTACCAGAACGGATGGGATACCGACCAGTTCCCCATCGACAACTACGAACTCATCCAAGCCATGATGCAAATCATCCGCAACGGCGGCTTTGGTAACGGCGGTACGAACTTCGACGCCAAGACTCGTCGTAACTCTACCGACTTGGAAGACATCTTCATCGCCCACATCGCCGGTATGGATGCCATGGCACGTGCCTTGGAGAACGCCGCCGAACTGTTGGAGAAATCACCTATCAAGAAGATGGTGGCCGACCGTTATGCCAGCTTCGATGCCGGCAAGGGCAAGGAGTTCGAAGAAGGCAAGCTTTCGCTCGAAGACGTAGTGGCTTACGCCAAGACCCAAGGCGAACCGGCCCAGACCAGTGGTAAGCAGGAACTCTACGAAGCCATCGTGAATATGTATTGCTAACCCCCGTCCGGGATTTTCCCGCAAACGGACGTTCCACGCGGATGGTTGCCCTGCACCATAGGGCAGCCGTCCGTGCGTTTTTTGCCCTTACCCAACGAAACGCCTAAGCTTTCATTTTGGCCATTATACGCCCATAGCACTGTGCAAAATGATAGTTTTCAGGCGTTTTATCCGTATGGAAAGGATAGAAGAAACGGGGCATTTAGAACGGTATTCCTTAAAAAGGGATTGACGGAACTGCCATATGGAAACATTTCTACCCCATTTTTCCGATTTTTCTCAGCCGAATAATTTTCCATTCGGCTGAAAGAGAAATTTCAATCTGCGGCAAACGATTTTTCAGTCCATGTTTTTTGCCCTGAAAACACCTTGGGAGTGTCTGTCCGGCCTGCCGTGACCGGCTTTTTCCTCCCCGTTGCCCCGTCCCCGAAACGTTAAAACCGGAATCAAAAAGTAAGCGTTTTCCCCATTGCATTAACTTGGGAGTCCGTTTTGTAAACCGTGTACCGCATACCGCCCCGTGCCTTGTAAGCCATTATGCCCGAAACCGTCCCGGATGTCAAAACCCCGCCTCCGAAATACTCGAGTTTTCCGCGCTCCCCTCCACCTTGCCCGTAAATACGCGAATCTCGCACCTGCCTCTTTAACATTCTGTCAATTTGTAAGCCTCCGACTTCCCGTTTGCCCCCGGCACGGCTTTCAATGCCCGAAAGAAGACATTGCATTTTATGGATACGCCCTCGCATGGCTAAATATTTTCAAGCGGAGATGAAAACGGTTTATCTCTTAGGGAGAGATAAACCGATACTGGCAAGAATTTAAGTGTCACCGCTGCAAATGTATGGATTTACAACGACATAAACAATAAATCGGGACATTTTTTTCGTGTTTCTCCTCATAATTTTGTTTTCGTTTACGTACACAGTATTTTGTAATACAATACTGCTTTGCTTATAAGCTGCTGTCTGTGAATTTATTGTACGCGACAATCTATCTCTCCCTAAGAGAGCGACTGAAAAACACGCCGGAAAAACAGCCTCATCAACCTATTAACGAACACCAGTGAGTTTCATATAAAACATTAACTAATTTCTTAAACCAAATGAAAAAACAAGTACTAAGTGCATGGGCTTTCTTTTTGGCCACAAGCTGTCTTGTATCACCGGCCAAAGCCGACACGGACATCCTGAAAGCAGAGGATGGTTACAAGAAAATCACAGAAATGCCCAAAGATTTAAACAACTATTACTTCGTGATTGTGGACAAGGATCAAGACCTTATGATGACCTTAGACAAAGGGAGTAACCAAGGAGGAGACTACAAAACTTGGTGGTACAGGACTTCAACAGACCCGTCCATGGACTTCAACAAAGTATGGACCATTGAAAACAACGATGAGGCTAACGGCCACACGACAGGCTACGCATTCCGCAATCTGAACGACCCGACATTCCTCATGCAAACCGAATGGAATGCCCCGTGGTACTTCAGAACCCACGACCAACCCCAACCATGTGAATGGACACAATTCTTATTTACCTACCAAGAAGACGGTTCTTGGACATTTGAAAACGGCAAATATCCATTGGATTCCAATACAGGAGGCGGATACATAGGGGCATGGAGTGAAAAAATAGAGAACGGAGCTGAAACTGCAGCCAATAAATCAAACCAAGCCATAGGAAAGTTTATCATTTACAGTATCACCAAGCAGGACTTCAACCAAATCAAGAAAAAGCAAGCCCTTGAGCAAATCACTTCCGAATACCAATCCGTAAAGGAACATTCCACTGCTGATGAAAAAGTTACAGAAACCTATGAGAAGGCCTTAAACACGGCAACGGGAACCATTAGCAATTCCACATCGTTAGACGAAATCAGCAACGCACTGTCCAACCTAGAACAGGCACGACAAGATTATGTATTGGCTGCAACACCGGACAAAGGGTTTCCTTTCGACTACACTTTCCTTATTGCCGAAGCCAACGCTTCCAACAATGGATGGACAAAAACGTACGGGCCGGTAATAGGAGGTGCACAAGATAATTACGGCATACAAACAAGCACAAACAAGAATAACGGCGACCTGATTAGCGACCATTACCTTGAAACGTGGACGCCTGCGGATGTCAACGGCCAACACAACATGTACAGCACGGGGCAGATGTATTACACTGCCCACAACTTGCCCGCCGGATACTATAAAGTCACAGCCTACACGTTCGATGCCTCAAAGAGCGATAAAGTGGATTTTTTTGTGAATACCCACAAAGACCACTTGGATGCCAATACGGACCTATTCACCTTGAGTTACATTGAAGACGTAAAAATCGAGCCGAATACAGACACAAAAATAGGACTGGAGATTACAGAAAGCGGCAAAACACAATGGATAGGCATCACAAATATCAAACTCGCCTATCTCGGCCCATTAACCACGGAAGATGCGTTGGCCATAGCCCGGGAAGCTTTGCGAAAGGCTATTACGGAAGCAGACAATATCACTGATACAAACGTAGGTGAGGAAGCATTCCAGATTCCGACCATAGCTTTTGACGCCCTTGGCAATGCCATAGTAGAAGCAAACCATGCCCTCAATGAAGCACAGGCCCTTGAAACGTTGGAGGCTGCCATGAAGAAACTGAACACGGCCACCTCTGACTATAAGAATGCGATTCTGAACCAACCACAAGACGGTGAAACATTCAATGTAATCATGTCTTACGCAGGTTATCGCCACGACGGAAAGGCATTGACATTCATGGCCGACGCACGCTCCGACATGGGAAATTACAACTTGGATTTGCGTTTTCCCCCCAATAAGAACTACGCACAACAGCTCATCTTCACTCCTGTGGAGGTGAAAGGCAAGAACAATGTCTACACAATAAGTACCATAGACCCGGATGGAAACGAAAGATATATCTGTACAGGTACGATATATGGAGGAAGCAATGTACAAATCCGTACGACCTTGAATAAGGAAGAAGCCTTGAATATCCAGGTATTCCCCACTGAGACTGAAAACGTCTACAACTTGTTCAACCTTGAAGCTAACGATTGGTTGGGATGCCAAGATGACACGGACGACAAATGCGGTTTCTACACGACATCCGCCCACAACACTTTGGCCATCAAAAAGGCCGATACGCCATCCATAGAACTTGCCACGCCAATCGGTTGGGCCACCCTCATACTGCCTTTCACCGCAAACAAACCGGAAGGACTGACAGTATACACTTGTACCTCTACTGAAGAAAAAGACAATGCCACCTATCTTGTCTTGGAAGAAACAGAAAACCTGAAAGCAAATTGCCCCTACATCGTCAATGCAAATCACAAGTTTTCCTGCATATTTAAAGGATTAGGTTCTGCCACAAAAGATTCCTATTCCAACGACATGATGACTGGAACCTACACCCAAATGAAGGCTTTGGATGGAACTTATGTACTCCAAAAACAGGATGTTCAGACGGGCTTCTTCAAGGTCGTATCCGGACAAGAACCAACCATAGGAGCATACCGCGCCTACATGGACGCCACCGTAGCTGAAACCAATGTCAAAGGTCTTATCCTGCCGGGCACCGGAGGAACCACCCACATAGACGGCAGACTCAATGAAGAGGCCGAAGTCAACGTGTACGACCTTAACGGCATCTTGGTACGCAAAAACGTGAAACTCAACCACGCGTTAAAAGGATTGCAAAAAGGCATTTATATCGTGAACGGCATAAAAAAAACCGTGAAATAAGGAAAGACTAACAAATATATATTTACTCCATAAAAAAGGAAATCATGGAAAAAAATCGTTATATCAAACCAGAAGTGAACATATGTGAATTGGATGCAAAAGCCCAGATACTGTCGGTATCAGGCGACCTCATACAATCTAATGACCCGGCCATGCCAGACGCAGAAGTATACTCCAACGCCGACATGTTCCCCGACATTTGGGATACCAAGTTCTAACGAGCCCCCGGAAAACCACCGGGGCGCAGATGAAAAAAGCTGTCGCCCAGCATTTGGGCGACAGCTTTTTTATCCATTGAAATTCACCTATCTAAAATTCTCTCCAAAATTTTTTCTTTTCAGTATAGCCCTCCATCTTGTCCACAAATACGTGAATCTCGCACCGACCTCTTTAACATTCTGTCAATTTGTAAATCCCCAACTTATCGCCAACTCTCTAATACCGACCTTCAATACCCGAAAGAAGACATTGCATTTTATGGACACGCCCCTGCATTGCTAAATATTTTGAAGCGGACATAAAAACGGTCTATCTCTTAGAAAGAGATAAACTATTGCGCACAATAGATTTACATACAATAAGTTGAACGTAACACAGTGTTATCTTACAAAGCTTTGTGTGCGCGAACGAAAACAATTTCACGAGGAGAAATACGAAAAAAATGTCCCGATTTATTGTTTATGTCGTTGTAAATCCATACATTTGCAGCGGTGACACTTAAATTCTTGCCAGTATCGGTTTATCTCTTTCTAAGAGAGCGACTGAAAAACACGCCGGAAAAACAGCCTCATCAACCTATTAAAGAATACCAGAGAGTTTCATATAAAACATTAACTAATTTCTAAATCAAATGAAAAAACAAGTACTAAGTGCATGGGTTTTCTGCTCTGCATTGGGCATCGCACAAGCCCAGACTGATGTCACTAAGGAGTATCTCGTCAATCCATCTTTTGAGACTTTAAAAGCTGCGAACGGAGCAACCGAAGTAAAGGTAAAGACCTCACTTGAAAAGGGTCTGCAAGGATGGGAAGTGGCATCAATGAGCAACTACCAAGTGGAAAGCGAAGAAAGCGGTTCTTCCACGGGTTTTCCTGCCGACGGTTCAGGCAAAATCAAACCTACAGAAGGCACCTATTATTACTTCAACCGGCAAGGATGGGGCAACAAGGACTCTGAATTGAAGACCACCACTTCGAAAGAACTGCCTGCCGGAACTTATTATGCCGTCATCGACTATAAAGCAGCGGATTATTCCAACAACAACAATGCGAAAAATAACGGTACAACCCTCGGTATCAAAGTAAACGATGCAGCCTCGAACCTATTAGGAGAGAATCCTGCCGTAAGACGGGCTTACTCCATGGCCAACAATAGTTCCAACCCTGGAAGCGACGCTTACATGGTCAACGCTGCATGGAATGAATTGGGCACGATGTTCACCGTGACGGAACCCACAACCGTGACCATCTCCCTCGTACAGCACATGAAAAACAGCGGACGTTCGGACATCGTTTGGGACAACCTTCGCCTCTACAAAATAGAGAACGTGGGCGAAAGCAAACCCTTGGATGTGAGCGGACTGATAACCACTTCCAACTATTATGCCCTCGGTGGTTGGAGTATCGAAGGAGGAAACACATTCCAAATCAACACATGGTCAACCGAAGGAGACACCGACGGGAGCGGCATGACTAAACCTTTCTTTGAAGACTGGATAGGAAAAGGCACCAATGCTGCAAATGCCACCATCAGCCATACAGCCAACCATTTGGCTCCCGGTATTTACGAAGTAAGCGGACTCATCCGCGTACTGAACGAAGCCGGAGGTGCAGCTCCGTCCGGAGCCACACTTTATGCCAACGAAGGCAGCACGGATGCCTGTGCCGGAACGTCCTGTACCAACGGGGTTTACGGTACATACACAGTGAAAGGTACGGTAGGGACAGACGGTGTGCTGACATTCGGCATAAAAGTGGCCAACGCCAATTTCAACTGGCTGTCTTTCAAGAACTTCAAATTGCAGTACTTAGGAACTGCCAGCATAGACCAGTTGAAAGCCACGCTAAAAGAAAAGATGACGGAAGCCCAAGCATGTGTGGCGAACTGCCCTAAAGGCATTGCAGCCATCGTAAATGCAGCCATCGCCCAAGGAGAAAGTGCCCAAGACACGGAAGAAAGCCTGAACGCAGCCATTACAGCATTGACGCAAGCCATCGCCTTGGCTGAGCAAGCCGCTCCGGCCACCGAAGCTTTCAAAGCCCTCATGGAAACATGTCAAGGCTATGCCGACCATTCTACCGCAGAAGAAAGCGTGGAACAGGCATTCCAAAAAGCCATGACTGACGCACAGGCAGCCTTGGACGCAGCTACCACGGTTGAAGCCATCCAAGAAACCATCCAACCTTTGCAAACAGCATGTGAAACTTACATTCTGAACGCCATACCGGAGAAAGGGTATCCTTTCGACTACACTTTCCTCATGGACGAAGCCAATAATTCAGGAAACGGATGGACCAAAAACGTAAGCCAAGGGAATATCCAAAACTTTAACTACAAAGAATCTTCTGAAAAGAACAACGGTGAATTGCAAAAGACCGGATTCATGGAAGCTTGGGACGCAAATCCTTATGCCGCGACCCTCACATATACACGTAACGAGCTTCCCAACGGGCACTACAAGGTTTCGGCCTACGCTTTCACTACGGTTAATGGAAACACCAGTTTCACGGCCAACGGCAAGGAGGTGAAAATGGACAACAGCACTGCCTTGTACACGAATCCTACGATAGAAGATGTCATCGTGGACGAGGGCAAACTGACTGTCGGCTTGAACACATCTGATGCCAACTGGACCGGCATCACCCACATCCAGTTGCAATACCTCTCCCAACTGACAGACGCTGAAGCCTCTGCCAAAGCCAAAGAAGCCCTCTATGCCAAATTAGAGGAGGCAGGCAACATGGATACCGAAACCAACGTGGGCACGGAAGCTTTCCAGATTCCGGAAACGGCTGTAGAGGCTTTCGACGCAGCATTCGACAAGGCTAACGACATCTATACGAACTCACAGAAAGTGGACGAAATAGAAGCTGCCACAAAAGCTTTGGACGAAGCCATCAAAGCATTCCAAAACCCGGTACTCAACGCCCCGAAGGAAGATGAACTCTTCTGCATCGCCAACATTTCGGAAGGTTTCGGATATAAGAACAACGCCGTGTCTCCGGTTTACAACGAAGCCAAGGTTGAGGACGGGGAATATGACCTGAAGTGGTTCCACATCGTGGATGCCAACTACGCACAGGCTCTTAAGTTCACTCCGGTGGAAGGACAAAAGAACCAATACACCATCAGCTTCACCGACGAAGAGGGTAATACCCGTTATTTCAGTACGCAGGCTTTGGCCGGATACATGGACGGGAGCAACGTGAGCACACGGCACGACCGCATCCGCGTGACGAAAGAGGCTGAAAAGGCATTGCCGTTTGAAATCAGCTTGGCCGGAGAAGGCGTGTACAAACTGAAGAACACCCTCCATGGCAGCCCTATCGGAAGCACAGGTGATGATGGATTCTTCACCTCAAGCAACCTCTCCGACCTGTCTCTCGTAAAAGCGGAAAAAGCCAACGTGACCTTGTCCATCACGGCCGCAGGTTGGTGTACGCTCATCCTGCCGTTCGACGCAGAAATCCCGCAAGGTGTTGAAGTGTACAGTTGCACGGGTACAGAAGTTCCGGTAGGAACATCCACGGCTTTGGTCCTAGATAAAGCTGAAAGCATCGAGGCCAACACTCCGTACATCGTAAAAGGCAAGGAGGGAGACACCTACGACTTCTCCGACTACGGAACGGCCCTGCAAGACCAATATGCAGCCGGACTGATGACGGGTACCTTCGTCGCACTGCAAAAAGCCGTTGCCAACACTTACGTACTCCAAAACCAAGAGGGCAAAGTAGGGTTCTACAAGGTGATGGCAGGCAGCGAACCGACCATCAAGCCTTACCGCGCCTACATCAACGCTGATGTGGCCGAAGCCAACATCGTGGCTTTGCTCCTCCCGGGCATCGGAACGGGCATCGATGGCATCGTGGCAGAAGATGCCTTGGTGAACGTATACGACCTCAACGGCATACTCGTACGCGAGAACGTGAAGTTAGGCCAGGCCCTCGAAGGCCTTTCCAAAGGCATCTACATCGTGAACGGCACAAAGAAAGCCGTAAAATAAACCAAAGATTTAAAAACCAAAAACAATGAAAAAGATTATGGAAAAGAGCAAATATATCCAACCGGAGATTTCAATATGCCATGTGGAAACTGACCGGATGATGGCAACTAGCACCGGCAACCCTTCCCGTTTCGATGACCCTGCTGACGGGAACATTGAGGTGTTGACCAACATGGAGAAGTTCACAGACATCTGGGGTAACGAGTTTTAAGGTTTCCCGACCGAAGAGGAACGGTACTACAAGGAGTTCCCGGTTTTGGGGCAGTCCAAGGAAGGGCTGCCCCTTTCTATGTCCAAGCCGTTCCGGCAAGATGGAATGCCCCGACAACGAAACAATCCCTAAACTGCCAACCTGCAAAACAAACTGCGCACGTAAAGGCATCCCCCTTACGTGCGCAATTCCTATCCATCCGGCATGACCGGAAAAGAAGACCCGGCCCCCTACTTATTCAGCTTCCAAGTAAAACCGTCTTTCGTATCTTTCACCTCAAAGCCCAAAGCGGCCAGATTGTCGCGGATTTTATCACTGGTAGCCCAATCCTTATTGGCCTTGGCTATCATACGCTGTTCCAAAAGCATATCCACCACTTTGCCGAAAGCTTCCTCGCGTCCGCTTCCGCCCCCCGTCTCTTCTTTTAGGCCAAGGATGTCGAATGCAAAGGTATGGAACACTTCGGCCAAGGCGGCCAATACATCGGCGGACATCGTGGCTTTTTGGTCTACCACCGTGTTGATGACACGGCAGGCATCGAACAAGTGGCTGATGACGATGGGTGAATTCAGGTCGTCGTCCATCGCCTCGTAACACTTCCGGCGAAGTTCGTCCACATACGCCATCCCTACGCTGCCACCGGCTGTCGGGGTAATCCGCTTCAGATTGGCCACGCCCTCCATCAGGCGGGACAATCCTTTCTCACTGGCCTGCAAGGCTTCATTGCTGAAATCCACCGTACTGCGATAATGAGCCTGAAGGATGAAGAAGCGGATGGTCATCGGGCTGTAAGCCTGCGTCAGGCTCTCGTGCTCACCGCTGAAGAACTGTGCCAACGTAATGAAGTTACCCAAGCTCTTGCCCATCTTCTGCCCATTGATGGTAATCATGTTGTTGTGCATCCAATAGTTCACCATGTCGCTACCCTGACTAGCCACAGCTTGTGCGATTTCACACTCATGATGGGGGAAAATCAAGTCCATTCCTCCACCGTGGATGTCGAAATGGTCGCCCAAGTACTTGCGGCCCATGGCCGTACACTCGCAATGCCAACCGGGGAAACCGTTGCTCCACGGACTGGGCCAACGCATGATATGCTGCGGTTGGGCGCACTTCCATAAAGCGAAATCCACTTGGTTATGCTTCTCCCCCACACCGTCCAAAGCCCGGGAGTTGTTGATGACATCCTCTAAGTTGCGTCCGGAAAGCTTGCCGTAATGGTGCGTCTTGTTGTACTTCTCCACATCGAAGTACACGCTGCCCTCACTGACGTAGGCATAACCGTTATCCAAGATTTCCTTCACCAGTTCTATCTGCTCGATGATATGCCCGGTGGCATGCGGTTCGATGCTGGGCGGCAACACATTCAGGGCCTCCATGGCCGCATGGAAGCGGTTCGTGTAGTATTGTGCCACCTCCATCGGCTCCAATTCCTCCAAACGGGCCTTCTTGGCAATCTTGTCTTCGCCTTCGTCGGCATCGTGCTCCAAATGCCCCACATCCGTAATATTACGCACATAGCGTACTTTATAGCCGATATGCTGCAAGTAACGGAACAGCAGGTCGAACGTAATGGCCGGACGGGCATGTCCCAAATGGGCATCCCCATACACCGTCGGTCCGCAGACATACATCCCGACACGCCCCGGCGTGATGGGCTTGAACTCTTCCTTCTTACGGGAAAGCGTATTATAGATAAACAATTTTTGTTCCATAATCAATGTATTTGATGGTCTATGATGCATATTCCGGGTCGTCTCCGTTTTCCCGGATCAGACGGAGCAGCTTCTCCACGGCTTCTTCCGCCGGAATGTTCCGCTCCACACATTCTTTTTTCTTATACAAGCTGACCTTGCCGCGCGCAGCCCCTACATAACCGTAATCAGCATCGGCCATCTCACCGGGACCGTTCACGATGCAGCCCATGATTCCAATCTTCAAGCCTTTCAGATGCCCGGTGGCCGCCTTGATGCGCGCTATCGTGTCTTGCAGGTCGTAGAGCGTACGCCCACAACCGGGACAAGAGATATATTCCGTCTTGGTCGTCCGCAAACGGGCAGCCTGAAGGATGCCGAATGCGGTGGCGTCTATATCGCGATGATCCAACGTACCATTATTATATAGGTACAGGCCGTCGCAAAGCCCGTCGAAGAGCAAGGCACCCATGTCGGCTGCACTCTCTATCTGGAAATCCTCCTTTTCCTCCTGCCCGTGGGCGTACTGTTGGAAAATGACCACGGGGTTCTGCAAACCTTCGCGCGTCAGTTCGTGCACCAAGGCACGATGCTCGCCCAAACGGTTCTGATGGTTGCTTTGGGAAATCACCACCACCTCCGGATGATATTTCAGGCAGGCACGCACCTCTTCATTCAAAGCCCCGTATGAAAGGAAAAGAAACTTCAAATCGGCTGTACACTGGCTCATGAAAGGCAGCATGTTATAAGGGAAAGCCGGATACGTACCGGGTTCACCAGTCCAGACATCCGCATCCACGATATAATCCCCCTCACGCTCTTCCACGGGAGGCAGGTTACGGCCGCAATAAATGTAGTCGGGACGAAAATCGGGATGGGCTTTGAAGCCCTTCAACCTGCCGGAAGCCGCCAAATCCATACGGTCGGCCACGACAACCGGCACATGATCTCCTCCGATATTACGCACGGCCCGCGTTTTCCGCCGTACGGGATTTAAGTAATCGAAATCCTCCGCTTCGGCTGCCGGTATCATCATGGCTCCGTCCCGACCGAGCACATAATCCACCAACTTACGTGCCACCGGAATTTCAGCCTCCGGAGCTTCGCTCAATGACACACGGACTGTGTCACCGATACCGTCCGCCAACAAAGCCCCGATGCCCACGGCGCTCTTGATACGTCCGTCCTCACCGTCACCGGCTTCGGTCACACCCAAATGCAAAGGAAAACACATTCCTTCACGCTCCATGGCATCAACCAACAAACGCACACTACGTACCATCACCACCGTGTTGCTGGCTTTGATAGACACCACCACGTCCTTGAAACCTTCCTTCACACAAATACGCAGGAACTCCATGCAACTCTCCACAATACCCTCCGGCGTATCTCCATAGCGGCTCATGATGCGGTCGCTCAGCGAACCGTGGTTCACCCCGATACGGATGGCCGTATGGTTCTCACGGCAAATGCGTAGGAAAGGCACGAAACGTTCCTCAATCTTTTTCAACTCCTGCGCATATTCTTCGTCCGTATATTCAAGATGCTTGAACGTACGGGCTGCGTCCACATAGTTTCCGGGATTAATACGTACCTTCTCAGCATACAAAGCTGCCACATCGGCCACTTTCGGATTGAAATGCACGTCGGCTACCAAAGGTACCGCACAGCCTGCCGCACGTACACCGGCGTTGATGTTCCGCAAGTTCTCGGCCTCACGCACCCCTTGGGTCGTCAGACGTACATAATCTCCTCCGGCTTCGGCAATGCGTAACGTCTGAGCCACACAGGCCTCGGTATCCATCGTTGAAGTGTTCGTCATGCTCTGCACCCGAATCGGATGGTTCCCGCCCAACGGCGTACCGCCAATCTGCACTTCACCGGTCTCCCTGCGTCGGTAATCGAACAAGTTCATCCCTCTGTCTTTAATTGCACTTAAACTTATACTTCACATCGGCCAATTCCGTATTGGCCTTTACAATCTTCTGCTTCAGGTTTTCTTTATAACCCGCCAAACGCAAAGCCAATCCTTCATCAGCCAACGACAGCATCTGTGCGGCCAGAATGGCAGCATTCTGCGCTCCGTTTACACCCACCGTAGCCACCGGTATGCCGGGAGGCATCTGGATAATGGAAAGCATGGCATCCAAGCCGTCCAACATCCCCTTGATAGGAACCCCGATGACGGGCAACGTCGTGTTGGCCGCTATCACACCAGGCAAAGCAGCCGCCATCCCCGCTCCCGCAA
>ULRE01018638.1_pt1 | contig 14658 bp, 10 predicted proteins | sample 1955141 | NCBI WGS metagenome assembly ULRE01 (sample SAMEA4835674, study PRJEB28245) | human gut metagenome | biome: gut microbiome; material: fecal sample | place: Denmark | collected 2008
GGCCTGTCCGACAACGAACTCGAAGAACGCGTGACCGGCTTGGGAGCCGACTGCCCTTTCTTCGTACGCAACCGTCCGGTATTTGCCACAGGCATCGGCAATATCTTCACTCCCGTCGGCCTTTCCCTCTCCGGATGGCACCTCGTTCTGGTGAAGCCCGGTATCTTCGTGTCCACGAAGGAAGCCTACGCCCGAATCATCCCCCGAAAGCCCGGAATACCTGTAACAGACATCATCCGCCGCCCCGTAGAGGAATGGAAAGGCCTCCTGACGAACGATTTCGAAGAAGGGGTCTTTGCCCTCCATCCCGAAATCGCAGACATCAAGGCACGGCTGTACGGTCAAGGAGCGGCATACGCTTCCATGAGCGGTTCGGGTTCGAGCGTCTTCGGCCTTTTCCGGACGGCACCGGAAGAAACGGACATGCGCAGGCTGTTCCCGGAAAGCTTTTATTTCCAGGCCTTGCTTTAGGTGAATGCCCTTTCTCCACCACATCTTTCACTATAAGTCGTTGAATAACAGCATCAAAGCAAAAATGGTGAAGGATGTTTTCACACCGCGAAAACGCATCCCCGTGAAAGCACGGTGAAGGCCAAAAGCACAGAGCCTTCACCATAAGTCACTGTCATTGAGGCAGTATGAAGGATGCGAACCCTTTTTCCGTATTTTCGTATAGAAAGGGGTGGAAGAGGGAAAAAGCCTTCCATACCTGCCTCAAACGATGTCAGCCGATTCAAGAATCGTTCGGCTGAGATTGAAAATTCATTCGGCTGAGAACGGAAAATTATTTGGCGGTCATTGTCGCGGCCGTTTGACGTCCCTTAGGGCATATCTCCTGCTCCCCAATCTACGATATCCAAATCTTTCACCGGATGATAGAACGTATCGGGCATCCGTTCGTCCATATACTTGCTTTCGTAAAGTTCTGCCGGCCCCCAGGATACCTGAAAACGATAGCCGAAATTCTCAAACTGCCTGACCACATAATTGCCGTTATATGCCATGGTGGGCAGCAGGAACTCGTAATTGATGGTATCATTACCTTCCATAAATTGCCTTACCTCCATCAGCAGTCCATAGCTAATATACAAAACATGTCCCCAAGAAAAATAGAGATTTTCAAAAGGATTTTCCCGAATATACCGGATTGGCCAATGTTTTTGCGGGCCTCCTTCCACATCGGTAGCGATATGAATATAATCCACTGTTTTCTCGGCATTGATTGTTCTGACAAACTTATTGAAGGAGCCATGCAATACAATGTCATTTTCCATCAACAGGTAATGTCCGTAATGATGCTGTTTTGCACATTCTATAAGGGCTACAATTATATTGGGCAACAACTTATCATTCTGATGGAAAAAGCCCTGCAACTTAGTGGAGTCAAAAAAATAAAAATGATATTCCGGAAAGTCTTCTTTCCTTATCGGGTTTGCAGACAGGTCGTAGAGTATTAAAAAATCCATCATCCCCCCTATCTCATTCTTAAGGTAAGACAGGTAGTTCAATATGCCATTGTCCCATCTATGGGTAGCGAAGACCACACAGCTTCTATTACATTCCACCTTGGATTGAGGCTTATTTTCTATATTTTCCATTTTCATCTTTCCCTATTTCTTATTTCACCGGATGATAAATCATATCGGGCAATGCCATTCCACCCTCCGTATGAGCCGGACGGAAGCGATGGGTACACTTGTCCCCACAAACATCATTCGGGTCGTCCGTATAAAACAATCCCGGACAACCTGTGTATATAAACTTTCCATTTCCTCCGAAATCGGATATTTTCAAGTTGAAGTATTTGAACAATGTGGGCATCAACACCTCATTGTGCCCCCTGTCGCCCAACAGGCATCGCTCGTTCAGTAAAGAAAGTGCCCTGTCAGAGAAACGGCATATCGGATTGAAAGAATGTAGCAACATCTTATGATTCAGTTTGATATTGACCAATTCTATCTCTTTCCATCTTGTCCATCGGGTATCCTCGGAAAAGTCTCTAATATGGGCGGAAATAAAGTCTTCATCCTTATCCGCAAAGAAACCGAAATAGTTTTTCCAATCCCCGTTAAAACGGACATCATATTCTATAAGCCAATAATAGTCATAACCGGCATGTTTGAGATAAAAGTCCAACATCACGAAATGGAAATTCCCGTCCATCAACGTACAGCCCCACGAACGATACCCCAACCTGTTGAGTTCCTTGACGGTGAACGGAAAAGGACGGATGCTGTCTGGCAGCGTGATTCTTACCTTGTCTGCCTGAAAGCCGACATACAACGTGGCAAAGTCCTTGGTTTCTTCATGCAACTTGACGATTTGACGTTTTATATCCTCATTATAAATATGCGTCACAAACAATATTGCCGTATTCATAGCCTTCTCCTTATTTTACAGTATGATACATGATTTCAACTAACATTACCGCATCCTCCAATGTCATCAGCTGCGGCCGAAGGTTTTTCATCCCCTCTTGCACCCTTGCCAAGAAATAACCGTCGTGCGTCAACAGATAAAGACGGAACAGCATATATACACGCTCCACCTGAGTGCACTCCATACATTCTATTCTGCGTTCCAATACCCGAAGTTGTTCCCCCGTTTCCATCCCACAAGCCTGCATCAGCATGAGGGCATCCACCGTAACAGCAGGAGCCTCCTCCCCCATTTTGCTTTGCAGTAAAGCAGCCATCCTCTCACAGTCATCGCGATGTTCCTTCGTAGGACGGTTCTGCATCTTGGCCAAGTAATAACGCCCTATCCCGGCCAAATCCTCCACCGGCATCGTTTCCCCGATATTTTGCCTGATATACGCATCCACCGTTTCAAGCAAATCTTCGGGGTTCTCCTCTATAAGCCCTTCTTGCGACAGATATTCTATCAGCCAGCAACATCCGCATATACCGCTCCGGAAAGTCATGTCGTGCATCACCGTCCCCAGACTGTCTTGCGCCTTGCACAACAAATCATAACCCGCATCCGCATAGTTTCGCATCTGTGTCATACGGGCAAACAGGAACAGGAAGTGTACATAGCCGAAGTATCCGTCCTCACCCGCCGAGAAAGCCGATATTCGTTCCGCCCCTATCCAATGCCCCAACGTGTTACAGAGTTCCCTGAAGGTATTCCTGTCACAGCAATACCGTCTTTCAGAAGGCAGGCAATCATAGTGAAGCACCTTGGTAGACAGGTTATATTTTCGCAAGTAAGCAGCCAGTTCCCTGTTATGGATGGCCTGTCCCGATTGGATGGGACGTGTATGCACCACGCTTACTTCGTCGATGACGGCCATGTCCCTTTGCGAAGCATCAATCAGCACCGGCCAATGGGTTTCCGTCCCCCATCCCGTCTCGTTCTCATTAAAAGTGAACAACACTTTGTTTAACGCCTCACGTGAGAAACACGGCACCATCATTTCCACAAAATTGATGTACCGCAACTTGCAATACCGGTCTTGCAACGTATGGCTCCACGTGCAATAAGACATACGCAATGCCGGCTGTGCAATCTGCAAGCGGTAACGCTGCATGGACTCGAAGAGGGCATTGATGGTCGCGGCATCCATTTGGATGTCATCATCCGGAAAGAAGAAATAATCATACCGTTCCTTCAACTCCGGATACATTTCAAGATACCAGTAGATGACTCGCAACTTATATCCTTTGATGTGGCAAATATACTCCGTGTCTCCACGAAACTCTTCGATGGAATCATCGTAGACCACCAGATGCAAGTCAAAATTGCACTTCCCTTTCAACCACATACGGTGCAGGCTGTTCCGCCCTACTGCCGAAATCACACAATTGGAATGGTTCATTATATTTTGTTTTTAATTTGTTGGACTGTATGTTCCATAATATCCCTCATCAGTTGCTGCGACGGCCCTCCCGACCACAGCAACCCGGCACCCACCAATGCCATTACAATGACCACGATGGTTATGCCGTAGCGTGTAACAAACGGCAGGCGTCCCCCCATGAGCCGCTCTACTTCCGGACAATGTTGTTTCTGCTGTTTCATGCCATGACACTCATTTGATTTTTCACTAATTCATAATACCTGCCTCGTTTTTCCAACAAGCTTTGATGGTTGCCCCGCTCCACTATCTTTCCCTTGTCCATCACGATAATCTGGTCGGCATCTTTTACGGTACTCAACCTATGCGCACTGACCACCACCGTACGCCCTTCGTAAAACCGGTGCAGGTTGTCCATGATATGGGCTTCATTGGTGGCATCGAGCGAATTGGTAGCCTCGTCAAGGAAAATATATTCCGGATCCTTGTAGATGGCACGGGCTATCAGGATACGTTGCCGCTGTCCTTGGCTCACCCCCTTGCCTTCCATGCCGATGACGGTGTCATAACCCAAAGGCAGAGACTCCACGAAATCATCAATCCGCGCCATGCGGGCGGCACTTTTCATTCGTTCTTCATCCGCTTCGTCTGTATTGATAGCAATATTTCCCTCTATGGTATCGGAAAAGATAAAACTGTCCTGCATCACCGAACCTGTAGCCGCACGCCAGGTATGAGGGTTGATGTCCGAGAGATTGACTCCTCCCACCTTGATACTGCCACGGGTCGGTTCATAGAATCCCTGAAGCAGTTTGATCAGCGTGGTTTTTCCGCATCCGCTTTCGCCTACGATGGCCGTCACCTGACGCTCCGGAATATGGAGCGAAACGTCCTTCAATGCCCAATCCCGCTCCGAACCGGTGTAACTGAACGAAAGGTGGTCAATGCAAATGTCCCGTTTGTGGGGGAGGATAGCCAATTTTTTATCTATATCCGTCTCTTCGTCATCCTGTGAATGTATCTCATTCAACCGTTCCAAACTGATTTTTGCATCTTGGAACGACTGTGCAAAACCGATGAACTCCCCAATCGGAGCCGACACCTGCCCGATAATGTAGGTGAGCGACATCATCATACCGAGGGTCATCGACCCGTCCACCACGGCTTTCGCCGCGATATAATAAATAAGGATATGCGTGGTTTGCGTGAAAAATACCGAACCGGACTGCTGCACCTGCCCGATGCGAAGCCCTTTCAGGCCTATCTGAAAGAGCTTGACCTGTATCCGCTCCCATTCCCAACGCTTCTGGCGTTCGCTGTTATTGAGCTTGATGTCCTGCATGCCCTGTACCAACTGTATCATCTTGCTCTGTTCCAAAGCGGACTGGTTGAACCGCTTGATGTCAAGTTCCCTCCGGTAACGCATAAAAAACGAAATCCATGCCACATACAAAGCATTGCCTATAAGGAAAATGGTCAGCACCATCATGTTATAATATGCCAGAATACCGAGATACACAATGAAGTTCACTATCGAAAACACGATGCGCATGCTGTTGCCCAATAGGAAACCTTTTATCCGCCCATGGTCACCTATGCGTTGCAAGATGTCGCCCGTCATGCGCGAATCAAAAAACTGCAAAGGCATGGCCGTAAGCTTGATCAGGAAATCGGATATCAACGAAATATCAATACGCGAATTCATGTGCAACATAATCCACGAACGGATGTAGTCAATGCTCAGCGTGGCCACGAAGAATCCCAACTGTGCCAACAGTATCAGGGTGATGACATCCAAATTGCGCCCGTTGATGCCTTGGTCCACCATCGCTTGCGAAAGGAAAGGCAACACCATCTGTATCAAACTCCCGACAAGCATGGCCAACAGCAACTGGCCTATCATGCAACGATAAGGCACAAAATACCGGGTAAACGAAAAGATGGTCCGGCTGTTCTTCCGATACTCATCTTCCACTTTCCCCCAATTATCCCCCGGCTCCAACATCAAAACCACACCGCACCCTTTATCTTCAGCACGCCTTCCTATCCAACACTTCTCAAATTCTTCTTGGGTATAGGTAAGGCATTGTGAAGCCGGGTCTGAAATATGGATTTTATAACCTCCCACCTTATCTCTTTCTATACCATAACAAACCACAAAGTGAATTTGATTCCAATACAGGATACAGGGAAATACTCCGTCCTCCGCTAATTGGCTAAATGTCATTTTCATCCCCACCGTATCCAAACCGATATGTTCTGCTCCTTCGCTTATGCCTAACATATTGACTCCACGACGTGAAACATGGCAATGACGACGCAGCATCTCCGCAGTATAGTCAACACCGTAATACCGCGCAACCATACGCAAACAGGTAGGACCACAATCGGAAGCATTGTTTTGCCTGAAATGCGGAAAACGTTTAAATGACTTCATAACTTCTTAGGATTTCTATTCCAATGAAACACCAAATGCAACATCACGTAATGGGGCAAAGAACGATACCACGTCTCCGTACGCCCTTGTGCATTGACACTATATTGCGTGGAAGAGACCTGATGCAACAGGTCGAACGCTTCAATCCTTGCAATGAGTTTGCCCTTACAGAACGGCTGGCTGAGCGAGGCATTCAACACAAAATCATCCGTGTTCAGTTCCGAACTGCCATACCCCCGGCGACTGTACATTGTGGCATCGGCCGACAAAGTGGTCTTGATACGTGGTAGGGTGTAACGGGCAGAAAGCCCGTAGTTGAAATCCAAGGCATCGAGCGTCTCGAAATCATACATCCGTCCCTCAGAATGCCGCCAACGGATGTCACCGGAAGCCCGGATGTTGAACACATCCTTATTATATTGGATATAAGCACCATCGTGCAGGACGGTGGTATTCACCGTATTCACGTGGCTCTCCGTCTCCCCCGCCAACATGGCATGGTCTACGGAATGGTCATAATTTGCATCAGCATTCATCTGCCATGTCCAATAACGCTTCTCGCCGATGTTGGCCGAAATGTCGAACCGTGCCGTAGCGGAATAAGCTCCGCTTACATTCATCGGCTTGTAGGTGTACACACCCGTCACCGGATTGTAACTCGCCGACTGCGCCACGTCACGGTGGCGGTAGTTAAACGCTGCACCTACGTGCCATTGGCTGACATGCTTCCCGTATTTTTGGGTATAGTCGGCATTGGCACTTGTCGTGGTTGTCCCCTTCAAGTCTGGATTTCCCTCCTTAATCACAAGCGGTTGGCTATCATCGCGGTAACCTATTTGGTTCAACATATCCGCCGGAGCACATTGATAACCGGCATTGAGACGAAAATCGTGCTTTCCGTCTTCCGACATGTGCCTGAAAGATGCATCGGGTCTAAAATACACCCATGTACCATGCATCAAGGTGTCGATACCTCCTCGCCTGTAATCAAGCGACTGATGAAAAACTGGCACATTGAGAGCCACACGCCAACGGTCGTATTGAATATTATAAAATCCTAATTTATAAGTTCCATTTTGAGAAAAGATAATACTGGCTGTATTACACCAATTACGATGATGGCTATCATAGGAATTGGATGGATCGGTAATAGCTGACAACATATCAAGCTGCGAGGCCAGTAAGAGCGTATCGGGGTGATAAAGGTAATCATGAACACGGCTATCGAAATAATTCCAATCGTCTCCAATAATAAGATTCACTTTACCAAACAAATCAGTAATAGTCCAGTAGGTATTAAACAGCATGTTCGTCAATTTATGGGACACATCGTTGGCATTATGGCGGACATCATCGGCTTGTGTGGTGGCCTTCCACGTATCGTAACGGTTGGAAAGCCATGAATGATCATCGCTGTGCCTGAAAAGAAGGTAATAATTGCCATACCAACGTTTTTCCATATTCACATTGAAAGCTCCTCCCGCTTCCTGACAAAAAGCCCATGCCCACCCTTCACTTAATGCATCAGTACGCATAGAAGCTGTCAACCGGTCATCCCATTGGTTAAAGTGCGATACACCTGAAGCATTCCTTTTCTCATAATCAAAATGGGACGTGAAATCAAAGTAAGCCGGTTTTTTGAATGCCAGACGGTTAACCAACTTCAAATGCCAGTTGTCAGATTCATTGCGGTTCTCCGTAAGCGACATGGGTTTGCTGCCTTCAAGGAATTGCTCATAACGTTGGCGCATCTCAGATTCCGTATCGGTAGACGTGAAATCGGCATTGAAATTGTCCGTCACTTTCTTATCTTTCGATTGGTAATCCAAATCGGTCGCTACGCTGCGCGTGGTGAGCAGCGACTGGGGCATAGTGGCCGGAGACCAATGCCCATGCTCGCCGATATGGCGGCTTTCGTTCACGTTGTTCACATTGCCCAACAACGCATATCGCCAACGGTCGGTAAACCCTAAAAGGAAACCACGCCCCAACCACCGGTCTTCCGTTCCGCCCGCTGCCTCCACATTGGCAATATATCCTTGGCTATATTCGTTCTTCAAATTTACGTCCATCACATACTTGCGCGATTCCACATCGTATCCCAACGCCTCACTCTTATCTGTCTGTTTTTCATACACTTTAAGGTTTTTCACCGTATAATAGGGCAGGTTTTCCATCAACACTTTCTTGTTTCCACGGAAGAACGTGCGCGAACCGAGCAGCAATTCATCCACCCGTCGCCCGTTCACGAATATCTCGCCGCCGTCATTCATCGTCACGCCCGGCAACTGGCGTATCAAGGCATCGAGCATCGAACCATCGGGTAATTTAAAAGCGTCGGCATCATACACCAACGTATCCCCTTTATAATACATCTTGACCTTGGTGGCTTTTACAACCACCTCGTCCAAGGCCAAATTACGCTCCTTGCGCATCTTTATGGGTTCTTCCAATCTTACGGAACTTACTATCTCAGGAAAAAGGACGGATACCGGTTTCCACGCGTCACCATAACCCGGCAGGGTTGCATGTACTAAATAATCCCGTTTCTCAGCTTTAACTACGGCAGAGAACATCACTTTCAGAAGTTTTCCATTACGATCCCTAAAATCCACAGTTTTTGCAGAATCCACCACAACTGTACTATCCGGATTGAGAATAGAAATCCTTACTCCACTGAGAGGGATCTGCAAAAAAGCATCTTCTACCTCACCGACAATTTCTATGGTCTGTGCAGAAATGTGTACACAACAAAAAAATATCAAAACGTATACCAGTAATTTTCTTCCCATTTCTAATAGCTTTTTTCTCTATGAGGAAATTCAAATCCATCGGTATCATATGATACCGATGGAATATTAATGCCTACTTACATACAATAAGGAGTTTCTATTACAGTACTTCCAAATTGATCGTACTTAATAGCACATGTACCTATTACTATTGTTTGATGTCCATCATCACCGTAACTGGAGTAAAACACACAGGGTTGGCCTTTTGTCAAACTAGTACAATTATCCACTGCATGTAAATCCAAACCACCTTCAATAGCGGCCAGCTCTTCACGAGACAACATCCTGGCATCATTCAAAGCAAATCTTTTAAGCTTCTTCATAATGTTTCTGTTTGGAAAGTTAAACAATCACACTGACTCTTCCGCAGAGAGCGACTCTGCTCCCAATGGCGTAGTGCTTCGGCCATTGATATCGTGTACGATATTTTTTCTTGGATATTCTATCTGACAGCTTGTTAACATCACTAAATCCTCTATGTCATACTCGCGAGGCAAAAGATAACCATTCACCAATACCGTAGGTGTAGCCGTAAATCCATGCCCCTTGCACCACCGGAAATGCTTCTGTACCTCTTGCTCCACTTTGTCCGTATGAATACGGTCCGCATGCTCCTTTACAATGGATTCATATCTATTCTTTCCTCCAGCATACCATTCGCCATATATCTTGCGTGTGGCTTCCGGATTGTCTTTGTCGTAACAAGAAATAAGGTATCGGCAACTGTCTTCCGCCTTTTCACTGAAAGCCGTGAAGACGTACTGCACACAAAGGTCGTCGCCATACCACTTTAGCATGTCCTCTACCCTTTTATGTAACCTTGCACACGGATTGCAATGCGGATTGCTGAGAACCGTGATACGCAAATAAGCCTCTTTATTTCCGAAAAAGACAGAAGAATCCTCTTCCGAAACCTTGTAATAGGCACTGCTTTCTATCAAAGCTTTGGCCACAACACTGTTGGCTTTCAATCCCTTGTATTGCTGCACCATACGGACACGCTCTTTATCCGATTGATACAAAAAAGCATATTGATGCACAAGCATCACACAAGCTACCAGAACCATGACCGACCACAAGCAAGCTTCGGCGGCCAATGAAATGCCCCGAACTTGGCAAGCCGCCATGATGCCCGTGCACCACACCACAGCCTGCACCGACACACAAAGCACACACCAGTTCTTTGCCACACGCCATTGATAATAGATGCTCCACACCCCGTAGCACATGGCCAACCAATTTACCACACGCAGCACGTCAATGCCTGATGGATAAAGCGAAAACAACAGGATATTCGCCATAAAATAACCGAATCCGATTTCGCTCCAACTGACACCCCAAATCTTGGCATACTCCCCCTCCAATATGCTGTTGCAATCGGCATGATGGAAAAATGAACAGACCTTATCGCCATACTTGCTTTCGCCCAATAACTGTTTCTGCATAAGCATGAAACAAAGGCACAAGCCTACCAGATCCAACAACATGCAAAGCAAATGGAGAAAAGACAACTCACCCCAATTGTTTACGCACCCCATCCCTACTGCAAACACCAATAGGAGTGGCAGACAAAAACATCGGGCCACAAACTGCAAATCTTCCCACCGATGCTGCTTGAAATCAGGTTCACCGGCCTTTTCCAAATCCTCCACCACCAACACATTGCCGGTCCAATCCGGCTTGAAAGCTTCATGCGTGGATGTCTTTTTCTTCCCTTGTTGCCAGAATACAATCCGGCTCCCATTGCTCTCCAAACCGATAACAAAATCATTTCCCGTATGGAGGATACAAGGATAATTGAGCTGAGACAAATCCTTGTCCTCCATATATACACCCAAAGCCCTCACGCCATACACTGCCAACATCTGTTTCAGCCCGTACATATTGCCCCTATGTGGATGTTCTTCGTACAAATGCCGCACATACCGCTTCGTATAGCGCACCTCTAAAGCGTCGAGAAAAGATTCCAGTATATTTTTCATTGCAACAGATAACTTATCAGGGTTTCCTTATCCATACTGCAAATTTTCACCAGTTCCCGCCTCAACCGGTCTGCATTGGCTTTTGACTGGTAACAGGAACTCGCCCCACGGGGATGGTACAGGTGATACAGTTGCCCGCTTTGAGTCCATGCCACCTTGTGCCCGAGTATCCTTACACGGTGCATCCGTTCCGCATCCTCGGGTCCCCAACTGGTAAACCGTTCATTCTCGCCTCCACATTGGAAATAACGCTGACGATGCACCAAATAAGCACCACCACATAGCCTGCGACCCAAAAAAGAATTTAGTCTCATACAACGCAAATATTCCAAATCCGGCTTTTTCCTTGTATGCACCGACATTTGTTCCGAAAGCATTACAAACTGCCCGTTATAGGGATAAGCGATGGTGCATCCTTCAAGAATAAGTTGCACCGCTTCGCCAATTTGGGCGTAACCGACCAACACATCCGTGTCCCATACCCCTACAACCTCCGTAGCGGACATGCGCAGCAATTCATTGATATACCGCGTGCGATGAAAAACCGCAGAAGCATCTTCCACGAAAGTGTACTCCACCCCATCCGGCCAAGCTTCATCCCCAAGGGCAGGCACGGCATCGGCCTCCAATACAAGCATACGACATCCTAAACCATTGAGCTGCCGCAACACGGCACGGAGGTTTTCCCGTCTTTCTTCACAGTCGATACGTACCGGAAAGACAAAAGTAAGCAGTGATTTTAAATCTTGCAGTTGCATATCTTTAAGGCATTTTGTATTATAACTCTATCTGACGGCATCTGAAAAAGCGCATCCGGACCGGGTTGCCGCATGAGCAACGTGTCCACACACGTCTTATAAAAACCGTGTTGTCCCATACTTCGTATCATGGCCCACAGTTCCACAGGCAAAGGACCCGAACCGGCCACATCCTGTACCCAATCCATATAGTATATCAAGTGTTCCAGTATCAAGGAAGCTTGGAAATCCCCTTCTTTCCTGTCACATAAATCCAACACCCTTTTCCATAAATATACACCGATTCCTCCCATCCCGTAAAAATCCGTATCTATGTCGGGACATTGGTTTATCAACTGTATCATACGGGAATCTATATGTTTCAGATAATCGGGCGACACGGTATAATCCGGCCTGTCCCATGAACTTTCCATCACACAGCACGTGGCATGCACCATATCTGACCCCTTATAACGGGCTTCATACAATTTGCCCACGGCATCTGCCGCCCGTTGATATGCCTCCACGTCCGACAACAACAAATCCAGACAAGACACAAGCCGCCCCGTAAACTCCTCCTCCATCATATTATCTTCATTGATGGGTACGCGCAACTCCGGTGTAGCATCCAACATCTCCGCCAACCCCGTTGTATCCGTGCCAACCAAAGGTATTTTATGACGCATCATCTCAATGGCCGTATAGCTGCATTGTTCATGAAAAGAAGGCATTACGCCGATATATGCAGACCGATAAACGTCTTCCACCTCACTGCTTGACACTTTCCCTAAAAAAGAGACACGACTTTGCAAATCCCTGCACTGCGACAAATAAAGCTGGAAATCCCCGTCCCCGGCAACCACCAAACGGGTGTCCGGATATTTGTCTGCGATATGCCTGAACGCATGGATCAAATAGTTCAAACCCTTAATCTCGTCCAAACGACCGACAAACAGAATCATGCGGCCATTCCCTACATTTTTATCTTTGTCGAAACATAAACCATCCCCCAAACCATTATAAACCAAGTGCATCTTATCCGGAGAAACGCCATAGCCTTCAGCCAGAATCTGTTGTGTATCTTTTGACAAGACAATGACCTCGTCTGCCAAATGCAAAAACTCTTTTTCGTTTTCCACGCCCGCCAACAAGCCTCTTTCCTTGTCATCTTTCGGTTGATACCCTTCGGCTATCAGTTCACGGAAACGGGTCTTGTTACCTTTCAACTCGAAACACCACCCTAAATAGTGTACCGTAAAAATAATCCGGCAATCAAAGTATTGCCCTTTCAGCAAAGCGGCAAGCGGCTTATGCTGGAAATAGTTGAAATGGAACACCAACCGTTCATCATCCTCCGCCTTGATATGCCTGGCCAAAAAATAGAACACATTGCGGCAATAAGCTTCATTCTCCATGCCCGAAAACAAAGCCGGAACCTTGTAATGACGGCATCCGCGTTCGTCTTCCGCTATCGAATACTCTTTCACGTCCGAAAACATGTCCACAAAAGACACTTTCACGCCGGAATGTCCAAAAAGCCCGTCTGCCAACAAACGTACATAAGTGCCTATGCCATAATTGGCCGCACGGCTCGCATTATTGAAGATGAATATGTGCATCATACCAGTATGGATTTTAATATATAATAAGCACATCCCCCGTCTATGCCTAACGGCTTCTCGATATATTCCGCCTCTGGAAATGTGGGTTCGTTCAAAACATCCATGAAGTCCAACGTCCGGCAAGACAGGTTGTTCCTTTCCACCGTGTCCTGTAATTCCATCATATACCGGCTGTCGAACGTCGTCACAGCCTCCACGCTTTGGCGCAGACCAAGGTAAAGCATCAATCCCCTCAAACCTGAACGTACAGACATGTCTGTCAGCCTACGCGGATCACGTTCCATAATCTTGCGGTCTATGTCTTCCAAGATGTCATTCAAGCTACATTCCACCAAACCGCGTTTACAGAGGAACGTCGTGCCGTAACCGATACCGGCCAAACCGCGTTCCAAACCTACCGGCATATCGGTATGCACCCCGTCATACACTTGTTGGAACAACTCCCATGCGTACTCGCGCATCACCTCGTCTCCATAAGCATCAGCATACAGATACAATGCGACCACCACACCCATCTTGCCATGAAACAGCCCAAGCTCTTGCATATAACCGCTCCGTAACAGCAAATAATCCGCGATTTTATCCATTTCTTCTTTCATACACTTACTAAGTAACAAACAACCATATTCGTGCTTTATACAACCTGGTTCATATTCTGACGGAAATAGGCTATAGTCTGCGACAAACCTTCATCCAACCCCACCACCGGCTTCCACCCGTCCAACACGGATGCGGCCAATGTAATGTCTGGCCGCCGGCGACAGGGGTCGTCCTGTGGAAGAGGTTTATACACAACAGGCGATCGGGAACCGGTCATGCGTAACACCCGTTCCGCCAAATCGTTTACCGAAATCTCGTAAGGGTTGCCGACATTGATGGGGCCATGCGGCACTCCGTCCCGCATGGTGCGGACTATCGCCTCTATCAAATCTGTCACGTACTGGAACGAACGTGTCTGGGTGCCGTCGCCATGGATAGTCAAAGGCTCGCCGCGAAGTGCCTGCACAATGAAATTGGACACTACACGACCGTCCTCCGCACTCATCTGCGGCCCGTATGTATTGAATATGCGAATGATACGTGTATCTACACCGTATTCTTCATGATAGTCGTGGAACAAGGTCTCGGCACCTCGTTTCCCTTCGTCGTAGCAACTGCGGATACCGAAAGGATTCACATTGCCCCAATATGATTCGTTTTGGGGAGAGACTTGCGCATCGCCATACACTTCACTAGTGGAAGTAAACAGGATTCTTGCCCCTTTCTCTTTGGCCAGTTCCAGAAGATGG
>ULRE01055502.1_pt1 | contig 14657 bp, 8 predicted proteins | sample 1955141 | NCBI WGS metagenome assembly ULRE01 (sample SAMEA4835674, study PRJEB28245) | human gut metagenome | biome: gut microbiome; material: fecal sample | place: Denmark | collected 2008
CCGGCCCATTGGAACGGTTAATCGTCTCATCAACAGGAAAACGGAAAAATGTCAAAACAACAATTTGAAAGCAACATCAAGCCAATTCCCTACGCGCAGCCGTGCGTCTATGCCAAACTGGCCGACTTGAACAACCTGTCCGTCATCAAGGAACGGTTCAACGACCCGTCGGTACGCACCATGATGTCGGGCCAGGTGCCGGAAGACAAGTTGAACCAACTGAACGAACGTATCCAGGAAATGACGTTCGACACGGACTCCGTGAGTTGCAAGATTTCCCCTTTAGGGGAAGTCTCCCTGCGAATCATCGAGCGCGAAGAGCCGAAGTGCATCAAGTTCGAAACGGTCAATTCCCCTATCCATCTCAACCTGTGGATTCAACTGTTGCCCACTTCCGAAACGGCATGCAAGATGAAACTGACGGTAGGGGCTGAACTCAACCCGTTCATCAAAGGCATGGTGGCCAAACCGCTGAAAGAGGGGGTAGAGAAACTGGCAGACATGTTGGCCATGATTCCATACGGAGCTTAATCACATCAAAGACAATATGGCAAGCAAACTTTGGGAAAAAAACACGGAAGTCAATCAAGAAATAGAAAAGTTCACGGTCGGCCGCGACCGTGAACTTGATTTGTATCTGGCGCGGTACGACGTACTGGGTTCGATGGCGCACATCACCATGTTGGAATCCATCGGACTGCTCGGCAAGGACGAACTGCCGGTGCTGTTGAAGGAACTGCGCCGCATCCATGCCGACATCGAAGCCGGGCGCTTCACCATCGAAGAAGGTGTGGAAGACGTGCACTCGCAAGTGGAACTGCTGCTCACCCGTAAACTGGGCGACATGGGGAAGAAAATCCATAGCGGACGGTCGCGCAACGACCAGGTATTGGTGGATCTGAAACTGTTCACCCGCGCACAACTCCAGGAAATAGCCGAAGAAGTCCGGGTGCTGTTCGAAGAACTGCAAGCCCAGAGCGAACGCTACAAAAGGGTGCTCATGCCGGGCTATACCCACCTTCAGGTGGCCATGCCCTCCAGTTTCGGATTATGGTTCGGAGCCTACGCGGAAAGCCTGGTGGACGACCTGCTTTTCCTTCAGGCTGCCTACAAGATGACCAACCGCAACCCGCTCGGTTCTGCCGCTGGTTACGGTTCATCATTCCCCCTCAACCGTACGCTGACCACCGAACTTCTCGGATTCGATTCGATGAACTACAACGTGGTCTATGCCCAAATGGGACGCGGGAAAATGGAACGCAACGTGGCTTTCGCCCTCGCAGGCATCGCCGGGACGCTGAGCAAACTGGCCTTCGATGCCTGCCTGTTCAACTCGCAAAACTTCGGTTTCGTCAAGTTGCCGGACAACTGTACCACGGGGTCGAGCATCATGCCGCACAAGAAAAACCCGGACGTGTTCGAGCTGACGCGTGCCAAGTGCAATAAAATCCAGGCACTGCCCCAACAGGTCATACTCATCATGAACAATCTGCCGTGCGGCTACTTCCGCGACCTGCAAATCATCAAGGAAGTATTCCTCCCGGCATTCGAGGAATTGAAGGACTGCCTGCGCATGGCGGCCTACATTATCAATAAGATACAAGTGAACGAGCATATCCTTGACGACCCGAAATACGACAACATGTTCAGCGTGGAAGAAGTGAACCGGTTGGCCACGGGCGGCATGCCGTTCCGCGATGCTTACAAGAAAGTGGGACTGGACATCGAAGCCGGAAACTTTACACCCGACAAACACGTGCACCACACCCACGAAGGAAGTATCGGCAACTTATGCAACGACAAGATACATGGGCTGATGGAACAAGTGTGGAACGGTTTTAACTTCGCCCGTACCCGTGAAGCGGAAAACCGCCTGCTCGGAAAATAAGAAGCACCACAATAAAAGGCAAAAAACTCCGTTTCTTTGATATGAAAAGAATACGGAGTTTTTTTATCTTCACGGCATTGCTATGCCTCACGGCCTGCAAGGAGGACGTACAAAACACCTACTCCAACTATCCGGCCTATTTCGTGTACAAAAACGTCAACACCGTACCGCAGCTCAACGCGGCCCTGAACAGCTTAGGGGTCTATACGACCATCCGCCGCGACCGCGACCGTTTCCTGTTCACGGACGAAAGCGGACACACCACTCCGGTCAATGCCACGGCCATCGCCGGTAACTCTTCCATTCAAATGGGCATCGCCGGTTTTATTGCCGGCCTGCCCAACATCCCGGAATTGGGCAACACGGTTTCTTTGCCCGTCTGCTACGATTTGGCCTGCCCCAACTGTTATTCTGCCTATAATATATCCCGCGCCCTGCAACTGAAAGAAGGCGGTTATGCCGCATGCGTATCCTGCGGCCGGACGTACAACCTGAACAATCAGGGAAAAATCAGTATCGGTGAGGAAGGGGTAAGCTTGTTCCGTTACCGTATCACATATTCCGGCAACACGATGGTCATCAACAACCGGTAAAAAATAAAAGAAAAATTTGGTGTAAACTCCGAAATACACTATCTTTGCAGCCGTAATACAAAAGTCCCCTGCGGAAATAGCTCAGTTGGTAGAGCACGACCTTGCCAAGGTCGGGGTCGCGAGTTCGAGTCTCGTTTTCCGCTCCAAGGTTGCTCGAATGGTGGAATCGGTAGACACGAGGGACTTAAAATCCCTTGGCCATTACGGCTGTGCGGGTTCAAGTCCCGCTTCGAGTACGAAAAAAATCGCAATCATCCGGCAAAGGAATGGTTGCGATTTTTATTTTATACGATAAATAGTAACAAGTCGTTCAAAACAAAAAAATGAGAACTATACTTCTGATATGCATTAGTCTGTTAGGTACTTTACCTACTGTTTACGGCCAAAACTCCATAGAGAAAGACCGTGATACGTTCCGTCGCGAAGCCGACCGATTCTTGTCGGCCATGCCCGACGGGTTACAGGAACAACAGACCCAAGCCATACTGCAAGCCATACAAGGAGACACCGTACCCCTCACTCGTATCCGGGTATCACGTAATATTCCTATACCTTTACCAACCGACGTGAATGCCCTCCAAATCACTCCGTCCCTGCGCCTGTACACTCCCGTAAAAAAGAATCAAAGTCCTCTGCCTCTCCTCATTTACCTGCATGGAGGAGGATGGACATTCGGAAGCATTAACAGTTGCGCCCGGTTTTGCCAGACATTGGCCGCCACGGGCAATGTCATCGTGTTGGCAGTAGACTATCGTCTGGCTCCCGAACATCCGTTTCCGGACGGACTGGAGGACTGTATACGTGCCGTAAAATTGGCCCGCAAAAAAGCTTTGGAATGGGGCAGCTCACCGGAACTTGTTTCCATAGGAGGAGACAGTGCCGGAGGTAACTTGGCCTTGTCCGCCACGCTCAGTTTCTTACAGGAAAGCACATCTCCCATACGCTCCCTTTTGCTGTTCTATCCGGTGGTCTCCGCATGGAACGATGCCTCTCCCTCTTGGAATACCTATCAGAAAGGAGCTGCTTTAGACGGCCCTTTGATGGAAGCCTTCAACCAAGCCTACACGTGCGGTCAGGCTCAACATCCTTTCATCTCTCCCTCCCTTTGCCCGGACAGCCTGCTCTCACGTCTGCCCCGACTGCTTCTCGTGGCTGCCGAACGCGACATCTTATGCGACCAAGGAAAGGCTTTCACCGACCACGTGAAACGCCTCGGCGTGACAGCGCACCGTGAAGTATTGCCAGGCACCGTCCATCTGTTCATCACCGTACCGGGGCAGGATACAGCTTTCCGACATGCCGTATCTTTGGCAGAAGATTTCCTTCGGCCTTAACGGATTCCTGTTTAAAGATATTTAGTAAATATACTTATTATAAGTTATTCCTGCGTAAGGGAATGACTTATATCCGAACAATACACCCGATACACAACAAAATATACCGATATTTAAGTATTGACGAACATTCTCGAATGGGATAATTTTGTAACCTCAAAAATTAAACGTCATGTTACAAGGAAAAAATCCCATTCTCGGCATCATCCTACTCTTTTTCTTCTCTCTCCCGTCTTTTGCTCAAAATGCTTCAAATATATTGGAAGGAACCGTGCGCGACATAAAGGGAAAACCTATAGAGTTAGCTACGGTAAGCCTGAACAATGTCATAGGTTCCCATACCGACCGGAACGGACACTATAAGCTGACCCGGCTGAAAGAAGGTACCTACCAGTACCGTGTTTCTTTTGTAGGTTATGAAACGGTGACGGGCACGGTGCATATCCAATCCTCAAAAACAAGACTGGATGTCACACTCAAAGAGCTGAGCCTCAACCTTAAGAATGTAACAGTGACAGCACGGCAAGAACAAATGGGCTCTAAATCGCTTATCGGAGAGGACGCCATACGCCACGTACAACCCAAAAGCCTGAACGATTTGTTGCAGCTCGTACCGGGCAACCTGATTGAAAATCCGAACTTGAACAATCTGGGGCAGGCACACATACGCGAAATAGAAGATGACGACAACAATGCCTTAGGCACCTTGGTGGTAGTAGACGGCACCCCTTTAAGCAACGAATCGAACCTGCAAGTGGTATCGCCCAGCAAATTCGGCACCAATTCCGGCATGCAAAGCGACGGGATGAGCGAACAGACCACAGCCGGAAGAGGCGTGGACCTACGCACCGTCAGTGCCGGAAATATAGAATCGATGGAGGTGATACGCGGTATCCCCTCCGTGGAATACGGTAATCTGACATCGGGCGTAGTGGTGGTCAAGACCAAGGCGGGACACACGCCTTGGGAAGCCAAGTTCCAAACGGACCCAAACTCCAAACAAGTCTTCGCCGGCAAGGGATTCAACCTCAAAAGGGGCGGAGCTGCAAACTTCAGCGTAGACTGGTCGCAGTCGTGGGCCGATACGCGCAAGCACTACATGGGATACGACCGCATCACGGCCTCGGCCGGATACTCCGCCCAATTCGGGCCACTTTCCCTTAACGTGAAAGGAGCCTTTTACTCTAACGTGAACAACCGTAAGGACGATCCCCAGTTCGAGGAACAACAAATACATTACAAAAACACCAACGTGGGCGGACGGCTTTCCGTGAGCGGACGTTACAAGCCTGCCGGAGGCTTCCTCTCTTCGCTAGACTATAATCTCGCAGCTCAAATGTCGCGCACGGTAGACAGCCACGATAATTGGGTGAACAATCCGGACGGACTGGTCACGACAGCCCGTGAACCGGGTGTACACGTAGCTCAGATACGTAATGTGGGCTACACATCGGCTTACCGCATTGAGGGCATCCCCGTCAACCTGTATGCCCAGGCTGTGGCAAACAAATACTTGCAAATCTCGGAAAACGACTATGCCAACCTGAAACTCGGCGCGGAATACACTTACGATGCCAACCGGGGGGAAGGATTCACTTACGACGAAAACAACCCACCGCAGGCTCAAGGGGCACAGACTCTCCGTCCACGGAGCTACAAGGACATACCTGCCCAAAACACCTTGTCGGGTTTTGCCAGCAGCCGCCTGCGTAAGGGGTTGGGCTCCATGGGGCTTATGTTGGAAGCCGGAGTACGCGTCAGCAACATGTTTGTAGACCGGGAGCAAAGTGGGGGTATCAGCCACTTCCTCGTAGCCGAGCCTCGTGTCAACGCCACGCTAAACCTGTTGGACAGCCGGAACAATCCTGTCTTCGACCTGCTAGCCCTGACCGGAGGTTTCGGCATCTCCAACAAGATGCCCACACTGATGTACCTCTATCCCGACTATGCCTATTTCGACAATGCCAGCCTGTCTAAATACGGGACGGAAACAAAGGACCGTTTGGGATTGATCACGACGGACGTAGTAAAGAATACGGCTAATCCCGACCTGCGTCCGGCACGCTCCACGAAATGGGAAGCGGGCCTGTCTTTCCGCATCAACAGGATAAAGGGTTTTGCCACTTTTTTCCATGAATCCCACCGGCACGAACTGGGCTTTACGTCGCAACTCATCTGGCAAAACTATGACAAGTACACCGTGCCGGCCACGGCTACCGACCCCGTATTCGATGCCGCAAGCGGCGACGTGACCTACCGCACGGACGGGACGGAGCATACAGCCCTGCGGACGAAGACCACCGAGATGTATACCTGGAGCCGGGCAGCCAACGGTACGACCACGCACAAGCATGGCATCGAGTACGGGTTGGACTTCGGTGAAATCAAGCCCTTGCACACCTCGCTGAACATCAGCGGGGCATGGTTCCATATCAAGCGCAAAAATGAGAACATGCCCCTGAACTATATCAATTCTTCGTTCGACTACGTAGGCGTGCTCCCTTTGGGCGGAGGGAACCTGCGAGACCGGTTCAATTCCACGTTCCGGCTCATCACCCACATCCCGGCCATCAAAATGGTATTCACCACATCGGTACAGGTCGTATGGTACGAAAGCACCCAAACCATCTACGAAGACGAGAACGGAAACAGCCGCTACTATCTCAAGTCTTACGAAGACAAGGATTACCTGGTAGTCGACCCCGTGGGATACTACGACAAGCAGGGCCGTTACACGGCATGGAGCCCGGCCGATGCCGACGACGCGGACAAGTCGCGCATCATGTACCGCACACAACCTTACTTGTACGAAAAGGATGTCATCAAGCCATGGGCATTGCTGAGCTTCCGTTTTACCAAAGAAATAGGCCGTGTGGCCGAATTGTCCGTCATCGCCAACAACTTCACCAATACTAAGAAGTGGCACACCAACCCGCACAGCTTGGCCAAAACGCAACTATACCCGGACATGTACTTCGGAGCGGAACTGAAGCTGAAACTTTGAGAGCACACCTATATATAAACATTTAACAAACAGAAAACATGAGAAAGAAGTTTCTTAAAAGTGGCGTCATAGCCATGATGGCCGTATGCGGCCTCTCCTTCGTGTCTTGTAGCGAAGATAACGACGAGGGTATGAAGAGTTACAAACTGACGGTCAGCTATTCCCTTCCATCGGACGTGGAAGCGTCTAACGTGGAAGAGCTTAAGCTCATTTTGGGTTCGACTACTAAAAACGACACGTTGTCCTTGGACGCTAACCCGAAAGAGATAGAACTTCCGCAGGGACAGTACAAAGTGACGGTCACCGGCAAGGTGGCCGATGAAGCCAAGGCTTCCCTCAGCGGCAGCACGTCTGTGGACCTTTATGCTCATACTCCGGTTACGGTCAACCTACAAAAAATCATGCAATCGACCCTGATATTCAAAACCATCCACAACGCAGGAAGCAAACAGTATTACATGCACGAGAGCTATTTTGAGATTGTCAACAACTCGGACGAAGTGCAATACTTGGACAACCTGATTCTGACTGCTCCTGCCGGGAACCAACAAACGGCAAATGCATGGCAGGCCAATGGCTACGAAGACCTTTACGCCTGCGGACAGGGTTCCGTGGTGGCATTCCCCGGAAACGGGCACGACTATCCCCTCCAACCGGGTGAGAGTGTCCTGATTGCCAACGATGCCACAAACCACAAACTGGCATACGGCGAAGATGCGTCGCAAGCGGCAGACTACGCCAACTGCCCGGACCTGAGCAACGCCGATTGGGAAATCTATTTGGACTACAACGCCAACGATGTGGACTATGCAGCTCCCAACTTGAAAACCATCTTCTACAACAACAAATACATGTTTGCTTTCGGACTGGGAACCTCAGGACGTTCCTATGTGTTGGCAAAATTGCCGGAAGGCATGACACCGGAAGCTTACGCGGCTTTGGAGTCGAGCGTGATGTACGAACCGGGAACCTCATCCACTACTATGACCTATCTGGTCATCCCTAGCAAATATGTGCTTGACGCAGTAGACATCTACGATGCGGACAGCGAAACCCATTACCCCACCTTCTTGCCGCAAGATGATGCTACCGGCGTGAAAGGCAACCCTATGTATTCGGCCAAATGTATCCGCCGCAAGGTCGTCGAAATGAAGAACGGGCGACCCGTCTACAAAGATACCAACGATTCTGCCGCCGATTTCTTGCGCGACCAACCGTTGACTCCGGGAGAAACTCCTACAAGTGTTGATGAATAATTATGAAAACTGACAGGGACGGGATCAAATCCCATCCCTGTTTTAATCCGAAAAGAAAATGAAACGTTACTTCCTGTTACTGTCGTTGAGTTTGGGTCCTCTCGTCCCAATGCACGCGCAATCTTTAGAAGAGTACCGAAGCGAATGGAATGAAAGTTCGGCTAATGTGTCGGACAATATCCGGTATACTAGCCTGAACCCCTCACGCATCTCTTCTAATTCCTACAAAAACAAGGGTGTGGCCAAACTGGACTATACGATTGGACGTGGAAGTTACCGGGCGGTGGATGAAGGCAGACAGTCGGATAATCTCAAGTTTTATATGGGTGGAATTAAAAACTTGGGCAAGGTAGACGTGTCGGGCTTCATCAGTTACCGTAATTTACAAGAGAAAGACAAGAAGTGGAACTCCACCCTTTTCCTCAACCCCGATAACCCATTTGTGCTTTGCGATTCAGTGGCAAGCGACGCTACCACGGAATCTTTTGAAATGGGCATGACGGCCTCTTATGCATGGAATGAATCCTGGAAAGGGGGAATCTCTATCGGATTGACATTAGGAAGCCTGTCCGACCAGACAGACCCTCGCCCCAAAACCAATACCACCGTCCTGCCTATTTACGTAGGAGCGGAACACCGGTTGAACTCCCAATGGGCACTAGGTGCTACGGCCGGCATTTCCTTTTATAATTCGGACATCGCCTATACGTTGGTCAACACACTCAACAGCCACCGTTTTTTCCTGATGAAAGGTATGGGGGACTATTACCGTATCTCGTCGGGTGACGTATCAGGCTACCAACGTGCCTATAAGGGACTGAATTATACCGGTGCCTTGCAACTTGTATGGGAACCGGAACACAAAAAATACGGGAATTTCACGGAAGTCCGTTATACGCATGTTTCGGAAGAAGCTACAGACGGAGGTTCTTCCTATAAATTTTACGGAGGAGACTACACTTCGGATGAATGGATGCTACAGAACCGTTTCCTCCTCTCCCCTCACCGTCTGACACGCCACCATCTGGTATTGACGGCTTCCTACCATTCCGGAAAAGGTATATGGCGGGACCAGAAAATGATGACAGACACCGAACACGGGAACCTGGTATATTACGAGACGCTCAGCAAATATAAAATTCAGGATGACCAGCGAATGACCGCCGGACTGGAATATCGCTTCGAACGATTGAAAGACGACAAGCAGGATTTCTTCGTAGACGCTTTGGCCGCATTCACGTCATCTGCCTATAATCACCAGTTGTCCACCGGAAAAGCCAAACAAACATCCACCTTACTAACCACACAACTTTCTGCAGGCAAGTTCCTGAAAATCAAATCTGCAGGTTTGGACTTGTCTGTCCATGGCGGTTACCGTATACCGTTGAACCGCACTTACGGAAATGGAAACACCAGAACGGCCGATGAAGACATTTCTGCCGTATACACCCGTCCACAATTCGAGTATGCCACTTCCGGACACGCCTTGATAGGGGCTTTGGCACAAGTAGCAATCCCCTTTCCTAAGAAAATAACTTTAGGCATTTATATATCCACGGATTTCAAGTTCTATACGGACAAGAATGAATATGATGATACTTTCGACGGTACGAACCGTTCGCTTTCTACCGCAGGAGTATATTTGCAATTTTAAGGATTAGTTTTATGAGAAAAAGAAACATCTACTCTATTATCAGCCTGTGGTGCGTGCTCTTCTTTTGCCCTACACTGCATGCCGAACGAAAAGGCTTTGCCGTCGTCATCGACTCCATCAGCTACCAACAGGCTCAACACGAACTGGCTGAATACATCCGGGCATTGGAATCCAAACAACATTTCAAAGTCTATACCGTAATCGACCGGTGGGGAATACCGGATTCTATCCGTGCTACTCTCAAAGGTCTGCACGCCCGGCCTCACGAAGCCATCATAGGCACCGTTTTTATCGGTGACATCCCCATTCCTATGATTCGCGACGCACAGCATCTTTGCAGTGCGTTCAAGATGAGCCAGAAAATGCCTTGGCAAGAATCCTCTGTCCCGTCAGACCGTTATTATGACGACTTCTCGTTGCAATTCGACTTTCTGAAACGCGACAGTATAGCCCCATATTATTACTATTCATTATCGGCACGGGGAAGTCAGCAAGTACACCCCGATTTGTTTTCCGGACGCATCCGTCCCACCGACGGCGATATACCCGGTTCACGTTACACCAAGCTCAAAGCTTACTTGCAGAAAGCAACGGAAGCAAAATTGCATCCCGAACGTATGATGTCCGTCTTTGTCTATACAGGCAGCGGCAGCCTGTCAGAATCCAAAACGGCCCATATCGACGAAATGGCTTCCATGCATGCCCACTTCCCTTCGCTCGCACACCATCCCGATGCCTACCGCTACATGGACTATTCCGACGAGAAACTCATCAAACAAAAATTGATGAACGCGCTCATGTCGCCGGACCTGAGCGTGGCTTTCATGCACCATCATGGAGATTACGACACACAGTACCTCAGTGCTTGGCCCCAACCCTCAACTGCGGAAGAAGCACGCGAGTACTTGCTGCATTGTTACCGCGCCTCCCTGAGCCGTGCCCGGCATTTCGGATATGATACGGACAGTATCAGACGAAACTTACAAAGCCGGGACCAGTTACCCGACGCTTGGATGGCAGAGTTGGACGACAGCACTTTGGCAAAAGACGACTCTTTGGAAAGCGCCATGACCCACATTGTGCTGTCTGATTTCGCCCGCTACGCTTTCCGGCCGAATTGCAGAGTAGCCTTCTGGGACGCCTGTTACAACGGTTCCTGGCATCGTGAGAGCTGCATTGCCAACGAATACATATTCCAACCGGGAAAGACAATCTGCGGACTGGGAGGCTCTGTCAACGTACTTCAGGACAAGTGGCCGGACCGCTTTGCCGGCCTGTTGGAACAGGGTGTTATGATCGGATTCCTGAACCAACTCAATCCCGATTTGGAAATGCACGTGGTAGGCGACCCCACTTTTGCATTCCTTCCGGAACAAGATCACTCTCTTAATGACCTCATCAGTTCCGGTAAGCCGAAAGATTGGAAAAGGTTGCTCCGCCACAGTCTCCATCCGGATATACAGGCATTGGCCTTGCACCAATTGCAAGAAAGCAAGGAAGTTTCCGACCCACACCTGTTGGAATATCTAAAAACGTCACCCTACGGAAGTGTCCGCCTGGAAGCGTTCTTGCTCCTCCAACAACGGCATTCCGACTACTTTGTCTCTGCCATTGAAAACGCGGCATACGACAATTTCGAATTGCTGCAGCGTTTTGCAGTCAATGCGCTTATCAAAAACGGTGACCCTCGTCTGGCAAATACGCTGGCCGGGAAACTCTGCGACGTAAATACATCGGCGCGAGTGGCATTCAATGCCCTGCAAGGCGCACAGTTCTTTTCCCGACAGGACCTGCTCCCCGCCGTAGAAGACAAGCTCCGGCAAATGGCTCCCTACGTGGTCCAACCCGGAACTTATGCCGAAAAAGTATTGAAAAACGCCGGAAACTATGCCGGAAGATGGGACGAAGAGATTGAAAAGCTGTGTAAAGGGGAAATGTCCCGCAAACGTGCTTTGGCACAAATCAACTTCATGCGAATCTATTGCCCGCCTTACCTCTTGCCCCAAGTTGCCGATTATGCCGCCACGCTAAAAGACGACGAACTGCTGTTACCGTTACTCGAGGCTTTGGGATGGCACCGCCAGGCCTATACTTCGGCACAGGTACTCCCCGTAGTGGAAAAAGTCATGAAAGACCCTTCCCACTCGGAACAAGTGCGCCAAGAAGCTCTGAAAACCTACAAACGATTAAAATAACCCTCATAGAACAAGGAACATCATGAAAAAATTATTATTATCCGTCCTTACTTGCCTGGCTTTTACGGTTCAAACTGCGGCACGTAACGGATTTGCCATCGTCATAGACTCGGTAAGTTATCAGGAAGCACGGCCTGAAGTGGACGCTTATGCCCGCGCCATAGAACGCCTGCATGGCCTTAAAGTGTACACGGTCATCGACCGGTGGCAGGTGCCCGACTCCATCCGTGCCACCCTGAAACATTTGCACGAACAGAAATCCGATCCTATCGTAGGGACTGTTTTCGTGGGCGACATCCCCATCGTCATGGTTCGCGACGCACAGCACCTGACCAGTGCCTTCAAGATGAACCAAAAAAGTGACCGCCGCGAGTCGTCTGTCCCTTCAGACCGGTTCTACGACGACTTCGGCCTGCAATTCAAGTTTCAGGGGAAGGATGAGGAGAAACCCTATTTTTATTATTCCCTCACTCCCCAAAGCAGCCAGAAAGTCTATCCGGACTTGTACAGCGGACGTATCCGTCCTACCGACACGCCCGAAAGCTCCCGCTACCAGAAGCTCAGGGAATATCTGGCCAAGGCTGTAAGGGAGAAAGAAAGACAACGGGCACTCGGACAACTGTTCTTCTTCAGCGGCCACGGGTATATCTCCGAATCCAAAACCGCCCGCATGGACGAGAAAGCGGCTTATTTCGAACATTTCCCCTCACTGGCCGGACGCACCAACCGCATCAGCTATATGGACCACACCGACCACAATCCGGTAAAAGAACATCTGATGAACGAAATGATGCGTACCGACCTGGACTTGGCCATCTTGCACCACCACGGATATTTCGACACGGAATACCTGAACGGTACGGCTCCCATCCGCACGGTGCGCGAGGCTAAGGAGTTTATCATCCGCAACGTGAGGATGCACGTGGAGGAGGCCCGCGAAAGAGGACGTAATTACGACTCCTTGCGCGTGGTACTGGAGAAACGTTTCGACCTGCCGTCCACCTGGCTCGGCTACAACCCGCTAGCCGACAGCCTGCGCATCGCCGACTCTACCCTCGTAGCTAACGAAGACCTGCATCTGGAGGATTTCAAGATATTCGGCTACCGCCCCAATGTACCCGTCGTAGTGATTGATGCCTGTTTCTGCGGCTCCTTCCACCAGGATGACTGCATAGCGAACGAATACATCTTCCAGCCGGGCTCTACGGTGGCTGTCATAGCCAATACGGTCAATGCCTTGCAAGACAAATGGTACGACCGTTTCATCGGACTGACAGCCCAAGGCGGTTGCGTAGGAGACGTTGTACGCTTTTCCAATCTCCTGGAGTCCCATGTCATCGGTGATCCCACGTTCCGCTTTGCCCCCGTGCCCGGAAGTGTGGATGTGGACGGCCTGCTGTTGCAAAATAAGGCTTCTTCTTGGAAAAGGCTGTTGAAAAGCCCTTTGCCGGACGTGCAGTCATTGGCCATCGAACAGTTGAGAAAAGCCGGTGCGCTCTCATCGGCCGACCTGCTCCGCATCTATCGTGAATCCCCTTACGGCGTAGTCCGCTTAGAAGCACTGATGGCCCTCTCTGCCACCCCCGACGACCATTTCATCACAGCCGTGACGGAAGCCTCGCAGGATGCCTACGAACTGGCACAACGCCAGGCGATACGCTTCATCGCCAAAAGCGGTGACCGACGCCTTATTCCGGCCCTCATCCGGCTGTCTATCGCCAATAACACCAGCGACCGTTGCAACTTTAATGTCATGACGGCTCTCGCCTGCTTCCCCAAAGAAGACCTACTCGCCGAATTCGACCGGCAGTTCGATGCGCCATCCGTACAATACCTCGACAAACAAAACCTGCGCGGTAAAATCAGAAATACCATAGCCCACAGTGCCGACCGGCTGACCACCGACATCGACAAGGCGATGAAAGGCGAAGCCTCAAAAAAAGAACGGACCTTCACCATCCGCGCCCTGCGCAACACCTTGCCGCACCACAAAGTTCCGGAGTTGTTGGTTTACCTGCAGGCCTGCGGAGACGGGGACACTCAAATCCTGCTGCTCGAAGCCTTAGGATGGCACACCGTTTCCTGCCATGCCACCGACATCGCGGCGACAGCCTTGAAAATGAGCGAAGACGCATCGCTCCCCGATGCCGTCCGACAGGAAGCCCTGAAAACTTACCGCCGCATCCATGAAAAGTAAGCCCGTACTGCTCTTATGCATAACCTTGCACCTATGCGCCCAAGGCGCATGGGCGCAAATCCCCATCGGAAGTGACATGCGCCTGCCGCGCACACCTTTCCGCCTGCAAAGCCGGGCAGAAATACAGTTACCGCCTGCGGTGGACAATTCCACACGGAAATTCTTTCCACCCATATTGGACCAGAAGGGCGGTTCCTGCGCCCAGGCTTCCGGCATCGGTTACATGTTCACTTACGAGGTCAACCGCCTACTCGACCGCGACGCACATGCTTCTGCCGACCATCGTTTCAGCTATCAGTTTTCGTGGAACCTGCTCAACGACGGACAGGACCAGGGCGACTTTGTAGACCAGGGCCTCTACCTGTCTGAGCGTTACGGCATCATGACCGAACAGGACTACGGCACCTCTGGCACCTACCAATTCAAATGGGCCACGGGATATGACAAATACTACAAGGCCCTGCAATACCGCACGCAGGAGGTGCTGACGTTTGCCGACAGCATCCCCCTGATGAAACGCTGGCTCTACGATGCCG
>ULRE01025473.1_pt1 | contig 14554 bp, 17 predicted proteins | sample 1955141 | NCBI WGS metagenome assembly ULRE01 (sample SAMEA4835674, study PRJEB28245) | human gut metagenome | biome: gut microbiome; material: fecal sample | place: Denmark | collected 2008
CTCTTTCAACCTTAGCGAGCAGGATCACGACGAATATTACAACCGCTTTTCCAACGCCGTGCTATGGCCCGCATTCCATTATCGTCTTGATCTGGTCGATTTTCAGCGTGAAGCCTGGGAGGGCTATCAGCGTGTCAACGCGAAGCTGGCCGATAAGCTGCTGCCGCTGATCGAAGCTGACGATATTGTCTGGATCCACGATTACCACCTGCTGCCGTTGGCCAGCGAACTGCGCCAGCGCGGCGTCAATAACCGCATCGGCTTCTTTTTACATATTCCGTTCCCGACGCCGGAAGTCTTTAACGCGCTGCCGCCGCACGCGGAGCTGCTGGAACAGCTTTGCGATTACGATTTACTGGGCTTCCAGACCGAGAGCGACCGACTGGCGTTTCTGGACTGCGTATCGATGCAGACCCGTCTGACGACGCGCGGCGGTAAAAAACATGTGGCCTGGGGCAAACCTTTCCAGACCGAAGTCTACCCAATCGGTATCGATCCGGAAGAGATAGCGCGCAGCGCAAAAGGGCCGCTGCCGCCCAAGCTGGCGCAGCTGAAAAGCGAACTGAAAAGCGTGCAGAATATCTTTTCCGTCGAGCGGCTGGATTATTCGAAGGGGCTGCCGGAGCGTTTTCTCGCCTACGAGGCGCTGCTTGAAAACTATCCGCATCATCACGGTAAGATTCGCTATACCCAGATTGCGCCGACGTCGCGCGGCGATGTTCAGGCCTATCAGGATATTCGTCACCAGCTGGAAACCGCAGCCGGACGCATTAACGGCCGGTATGGCCAGCTGGGCTGGACTCCGCTTTACTACCTGAACCAGCACTTTGAACGCAAGCTGCTGATGAAAATCTTCCGCTACTCGGACGTCGGGCTGGTTACGCCGCTGCGCGATGGGATGAATCTGGTGGCGAAAGAGTATGTTGCCGCGCAGGACCCGCAAAATCCGGGCGTGCTGGTGCTGTCGCAGTTTGCCGGCGCGGCGAACGAGCTGCCGACGGCCTTAATCGTCAATCCTTACGATCGCGACGAGGTCGCCGCAGCGCTGGATCAGGCGCTAACCATGCCGCTGGCCGAGCGTATAGCCCGCCATTCGGCCATGCTGGCGGTGATTAAGGATAACGATATCCATCGCTGGCAGGAGCGGTTTATTGCCGATCTAAAGGAGATTGAGCCAGGCAGTGAGGAGAGTCACTTAGCGCGTAAGGTCGCAACTTTCCCCAAACTTGCCTGAGGCAACGACGGTTAGCGCTTCCCCGGCGCTAACCTTTTTCCAGACACACCAGCAGCACGTCAACGCCGCTGCTGCCAACGATATCTTTCGCCGAACAGGTTGCGCGAGAAAACAGGCTCTGGTTATGGTTACCGCAAATCACCAGGTCAACGCGATGCTGCCGACAAAAATCCTTCACGTGATGAGCAATCCCGCCGCTGGCGATGGTCATTTTTTCGATAGGGTAGTCGGCGTGGCGGGCGAGTTCGGCCAGAAAACCGCGCGTCTCTTCCTGCATGACTTCGCGTAAATTTTCCATCATCGGCGCCGCAAACTGGTTGTACAACTCCGGATCGATTGCCAGCGTGATCAGGCTGACTTTCGCATTAACCGGACGGGCGATTGAGACGGCTTTCTGAATGAGGACCCGGCTTTCCGGGGTTGGCGCCACGGCGACCAATAGATGTGAGTAGGGCATCAAGCCTCCTTGAGATACGCGAAATAACCCTTTCTATTGTCTTTACTCCGATTCCTTAGCTTTCGCAAGGTTTATCCGCGGCGAAAAACCAGGCGCAGATTCTCCTCGACGCAAGGCCTTTTTGGCTGTCACCTCGCAAATTTTGGTCCGATCTTTTGTATTAAAAGAAACGCTGTTTTATAAATCAGTGAGGCGCGTTCATCGACTCTTTGTGTTTTTGCCAGTGAACGCTTTTGGCTGGCAAAAATGAAAAGGTAACGCCGTTCCCATGTTCTTAATGTAGCCATGTATCAACCCCTTTTGGCTGAATGGGCCAAAAAGCGGTTCGGAGTTCTCTAAAAAAAGACACAGGATTTACGGCGATGAAAACACGTAAAATCGGTTTGGTTAACTACCTTGCCTATGGATCGGGCGATTTCCTTGGTGCGGGGACAACCGCACTTACAGCAGCATGGCTGCTCTACTTCTACACCACCTTTTGCGGTCTTTCCCCTATCGAAGCGACGCTTATTTTTGCCACCGCCAGGGTGCTGGATGCGGTGATCAGTCCGCTGATGGGCTTCCTGACGGATAACTTTGGCTCGACCTGGCTGGGGAAACGTTTTGGCAGACGCAAGTTCTTCATCCTGCTCGGCATCCCCTGCGTATTTAGCTACTCCATCATGTGGGTAGGGGATATGGGGTTCTGGTACTACCTGCTGACCTATCTGCTGTTTGATATTGTCTACACCATGATTCTGGTGCCGTATGAAACGCTGGTGCCGGAAATGACCGATGATTTTAAACAGAAAACAAAATTCTCCGGCGCGCGTATTTCAATGGCCCAGATGTCAGCGATTCTGGCTTCGTTCCTGCCGGGCGTGCTGCTGACTATCTTCGGCAAAGACAACGCCGTTTCTTTCTTTTACGCCAGCCTGGTGTTCTCGGTACTGTGCGCGATGATGCTGACATTTGTCTGGTTCTTTACCTGGGAACGCCCGCGTGAAGAGTGGACGGAAGCCGCGCTACGCGCTGAAGAGGAGAAACAAAACCTGACGCTGTCTCAGAGCCTTAACCGCCTGTTTATTGAGTTAAGTTCGACCCTGCGAATTAAAATTTTTCGTCAGCATCTGGGCATGTATCTGGGAGGCTATATCGCCCAGGATGTGTTCAATGCGGTCTTTACCTACTACGTGGTGTTTGTGTTGCTGCAGGAAGCCTCGATGGCCTCCAACCTGCTCGGTACCATGGCAATCTTCCAGTTTATCGCGGTTATCGCCATGATCCCGCTGTGCATTCGCTTCGGGCCGGCGCCATCGTACCGTATGGTGGTGGTGCTGTTCGGCCTGAGTTCGCTCTCCTACGCGGTGCTGTACTACGCTGGCCTTAGCGATGTTTATTCGCTACTGCTGCTGATATCCGCGGTGGCTGGCCTGGGGCGCGGCGGCATCAACTATGTTCCGTGGAACACCTACACCTATATTGCCGACGTGGACGAAGTGATCACCGGCCAGCGCCGCGAAGGCATCTTCGCCGGGATTATGACCCTGACGCGTAAGGCGTCCCAGGCCGGCGCCGTGATGCTGGTGGGGATCATCATGCAGATGTCGGGCTTTGTCTCCGGGCAGAAAACGCAGCCCTATGAAGTGAGCCATACCATTCTGCTGATCCTCAGCGTCGGTACTTTAGTGGTGCTGGCCTGCGGTTTCCTCGTGTCCCTGCGCTTTAAGCTCAATCTGCAAACCCACAGCGTCCTGCGTGCGGAAACGCTGAAAATGCGTGAATCAGGCCGCGCTCAGCCGGAACTGGCAAGCGCCGAGGATCGTGAAGTGGTGGAGATGCTGGCCGGGATGCCGTACGACGCCCTGTGGGGAAACAACAATATTGGTTATCTGAATCGGAATAAACCCGCCGCGCCAGCGCTGAAGCAGCGTTCAGCCATGAATTCGACATATAACAGAGGTTAAGGATATGAAAGTTTGGCCTGTCAAACATAGCCCACTACTGCGCCAGCCGGAGCGTTTTATCGCCCGCAATGAACTGCAGGCGCTGATTCAGAAGGTGACGCGCAATCTGGTCAACATTAAGGACGAAAGCGGGCAATTTTTACTGCGGCTGGACGACGGACGCGTTATTGACACCAAAGGGTGGAACGGCTGGGAGTGGACACACGGCGTCGGCCTGTACGGTATTTATCAGTACTACCAGCAGACCGGCGATACCGCGATGCGCGACATTATCGATAGCTGGTTTGCCGATCGCTTTGCCGAGGGCGCGACCACCAAAAACGTCAACACCATGGCGCCGTTTCTCACCCTGGCATACCGCTACGAAGAGACGGGTAACTCCGCGTATCTGCCCTGGCTCGATAGCTGGGCGGAGTGGGCGATGAACGAAATGCCGCGCACCGAATCTGGCGGCATGCAGCACATCACCCTGGCGGAAGAGAATCATCAGCAGATGTGGGACGACACGTTGATGATGACGGTTCTGCCGCTGGCGAAAATCGGCAAGCTGCTTAATCGTCCGGAATACGTAGAGGAGGCGGTATATCAGTTTTTGCTGCACGTGCAGAATCTGCTGGACCGCGAGACCGGCCTGTGGTTCCACGGCTGGAACTATGAGGGGCGGCATAATTTCGCCCAAGCCCGCTGGGCGCGCGGCAATAGCTGGCTGACTATCGTTATTCCGGATTTTCTGGAGCTGGTGGATTTACCCGAAAACAGCGCGGTACGGCGTTATCTGGTGCAGGTGCTGAATGCGCAGATTGCGGCGCTGGCCCGCTGTCAGGACGATAGCGGCCTGTGGCATACGCTGCTTGACGATCCCGACTCCTATCTGGAAGCGTCGGCGACCGCCGGTTTTGCTTATGGGATCCTCAAAGCGGTGCGCAAGCGCTACGTGAGTCAGGCGTATGCGGAGGTGGCGGAAAAAGCGATTCGCGGCATCGTGCAGAATATCTCACCGCAAGGGGAGCTGCTGCAAACGTCGTTCGGTACCGGAATGGGTTCGAATCTTGATTTTTATCGCGACATTCCGCTGACGTCGATGCCGTATGGCCAGGCGATGGCGATCCTGTGCCTGACGGAGTATCTGCGGAAGTATTTCTGAGAAGGGCGGAATTTCCCCGGTGGCGCTTACGCTTACCGGGGCTACAAGGATGTTGCAGATCTGATGAGCGCGGCGCCATCAGGCGTTATAAAACAAACCCGGCTTTCGCCGGGTTTGTTTTTACATCCGTTCTACAGTTTCGATACCCAGGGTATCCAGACCCAGCTTCAGCGTTTTTGCGGTCAGCAGTGCCAGCTTCAGGCGGCTGTTGCGCGTCTCTTCGCTTTCGGCGCTCAGGATCGGGCAGTGCTCGTAGAAGCCGGAGAACAGGCCAGCCAGATCGTACAGATAAGAGCACATGACGTGCGGCGTGCCTTCACGCGCGACGACGGTCAGGGTTTCTTCAAACTGCAGCAGACGGGCCGCCAGCTGGGCTTCACGGTCTTCGGTGATCACCACCGGCGCCGCCGCCAGCGTGCTTTCATCAATATCCGCTTTGCGGAACACGGAGAGCACGCGGGTATAGGCATACTGCATATAAGGCGCGGTATTGCCCTCAAAGGCCAGCATGTTATCCCAGTCAAAGATGTAGTCGGTGGTGCGGTTTTTAGACAAATCGGCGTATTTCACCGCGCCAATTCCGACCGCGTTCGCCAGTTTTTCCAGCTCATCGGCGGGCATATCCGGGTTTTTCTCCGCCACCAGACGGCGGGCGCGTTCCAGCGCTTCATCCAGCAGGTCGGCGAGCTTCACGGTGCCGCCGGCGCGGGTTTTAAACGGTTTGCCGTCCTTGCCGAGCATCATGCCGAACATGTGGTGCTCCAGCGGGACGGAATCCGGCACGTAGCCAGCTTTACGCGCGATGGTCCACGCCTGCATCAGGTGCTGGTGCTGGCGAGAGTCGATGTAGTAAAGCACGCGATCCGCATGCAGGTTTTCGTAACGGTATTTTGCGCAGGCGATATCGGTAGTGGTGTAGAGATAGCCGCCATCCTTCTTCTGGATAATCACGCCCATCGGTTCGCCTTCCTTGTTTTTGTACTCATCAAGGAACACCACGGTCGCGCCTTCGCTTTCTACCGCCAGACCTTTGGCTTTCAGATCGGCAACGATACCCGGCAGCATCGGGTTATAGAGGCTTTCACCCATCACGTCGTCGCGGGTCAGAGTGACGTTCAGGCGGTTATAGGTAAGCTGGTTTTGCGACATGGTGATATCGACCAGCTTGCGCCACATTTCACGGAAGTACTCGTCGCCGCCCTGCAGCTTAACGACGTAGCTGCGCGCGCGCTCGGCGAAGGCTTCATCTTCGTCGTAGTGTTTTTTCGCTTCGCGATAGAAACCTTCGAGGTCGGCCAGCGCCATCTCGCCGGCGTTTTCCTGCTGCTGCTTTTCCAGGTACGCGATCAGCATGCCGAACTGGGTGCCCCAATCGCCTACGTGGTTCGCGCGGATCACTTTATGCCCGAGAAACTCCAGCGTACGCACCGCGGCATCGCCAATAATCGTGGAGCGCAGATGGCCTACGTGCATCTCTTTCGCCACGTTCGGCGCGGAGTAATCGACCACCACCGTCTGCGCCTGCGGCTGAGCCACGCCCAGACGTTCGGATTTCAGCGCGCTGCTGACGTTTTCCGCGAGGAAAGCCGGGTCGAGGAAAATATTAATAAAGCCGGGACCGGCGATTTCGACCTTACTGGCAATGCCGCTCAGGTCGAGATGAGACAGGACCTGCTCTGCAAGTTGTCGCGGCGCCATGCCCAGTTTTTTGGCTACGGCCATCACGCCGTTGGCCTGATAATCGCCGAACTGGACTTTTGCTGACTGGCGGACCTGAGGTTCGCAATCGGCAGACGCGCCTGCCGCGATCAGGGCCTGACTGACTTTTTCTGAGAGAAGAGCCTGAATATTCACCGAAATACCTTACGTTTAACACGCCGTCACCCAGAGGGGGCGGCGCAGGAATGTGGACAAATTAGGGCGGGAGTATACTGCATTTGCGCCCACGCGTCAGCACCGCGCAGAGGTTGCTAAGCCTCGCGCTCAACGAATAACCGTTCACGGGGGGCCGCCGACGATTGTCGGTTGGTAGGGCGCGGGAAACGCGATAAATTAGCTCTTTTTAGCGAGTACCGAGGCTTACGATGGCGAACTGGCAGCAGATTAATGAATTAAACGATATTTCCGCGGACCTGCCGCGCTTTACCGAGGCGCTAAACGCGCTAGCTCATCGGCTTGGTCTCGATATTACGTCACTTGATGCCGACCATATTTCCCTGCGCTGTCATCAGAACGCCACGGCGGAACGCTGGCGTCGCGGCTTTGAACAATGCGGCACGCTGCTGTCGGAAAACGTGATTAACGGCCGGCCCATCTGTTTATTCCGCCTGGATGAGCCGGTGGTCGTGGCGCACTGGCGTTTTCGCATCGTTGAGCTGCCGTGGCCGGGCGAAAAGCGCTATCCGCACGAAGGTTGGGAGCATATTGAAATCGTGCTGCCTGGCGAACCTGAAACGCTCAATACCCGCGCGCTGGCGCTGCTGTCCGATGACGGGCTGAGCCTACCGGGTATTTTTGTCAAGACCAGCGCGCCGAAAGGTGCGCGTGAGCGTTTACCGAATCCAACCCTGGCGGTAACCGATGGCAAAGTGACGATCAAATTTCACCCGTGGTCGATTGAGCAAATTGTCGCCAGTGAACACGCTGAACGATGACAGTGTGACGTTACGCGGCGTCTGCCGGGAGAAATCGTGCCATTCTGGCGTGCCTGCTCAATCTACGGAGAGAAGAATGACCTTACTGGAAGTCTGCTGTTACAGCATGGAGTGCGCGCTGGAGGCCCAGCGCCGCGGCGCCGATCGCATCGAGCTATGCGCCGCGCCGCAGGAGGGGGGGCTGACGCCTTCGCTGGGCGTACTGAAATCGGTGCGTGAAGCGGTGACTATTCCCGTGCATCCGATTATTCGCCCGCGCGGCGGTGATTTTTGCTATACCGCGGGCGAGTTTGCCGCGATGCTGGATGATGTCGCCGCGGTGAAAGATCTCGGTTTTCCCGGCCTGGTAATCGGTATTCTTGACGCCGACGGTCGGGTGGATAGGGCGCGAATGAAAAAAATAATGGCGGCGGCGGGAACCCTGGCCGTCACCTTTCACCGGGCCTTTGATATGTGCGCCAACCCGCGCCAGGCCAGCGTTGAGCTGGCTGAACTCGGCGTTCAGCGTATCCTGACTTCGGGCCAGCAGGCGTCTGCCGAAAAAGGAATTTCATTAATCAGGGAACTTATTTCCCAAAGCGATACTCCTATTATTATGGCCGGTGCAGGAGTGCGCGCCGCCAACCTGGCGCTGTTTTTACAGGCGGGGGGAAAAGAGGTGCATACCTCGGCAGGCCAGTGGTTACCGTCCCCGATGCGCTTTCGCAATCCCGGATTGTCGATGTCTACGGATGCCGAAGCAGATGAATACTTACGCTACGCCGTCAATGGCGAAGCGGTAGCGGAAATGAAGAAGATAATTACCGCGTAGAGAGAGTAAACCGTTTTTTGCTGCACATCATGTCGCCCAATATGATGATTGCCCGTACCAGGCCCCTGCCCATTAAACAGGGGCCTTTTTTTATCCAGAATTAGCCCTGGCTACGGTTTTTTTTCGCCGCTAACGACTGCTGCGTTTCCGGTTTGCTGGCAATAATCACCGCGCGCAGCGGGGCCGGATAGCCTTCGACCGTTTTGCTGCTATCGCGCGGATCGAGGAAATCAGCCAGCGACTCGGTGGTCATCCACTCGGTGCGGCGCTGCTCGTCGGTCGAAGTGACGCACGCATCGACAATACGCACATCGACAAATCCGCACTTCTCCAGCCACTGCTTCAGCGCGGCGGCGGACGGGATAAAGTAGACGTTGCGCATTTGGGCATAGCGGTCGCCCGGCACCAGTACGGTATTTTCGTCGCCTTCAACGACCAGCGTCTCCAGCACCAGCTCGCCGCCGGGAACCAGCTGATCTTTGAGCTGCCACAGGTGATCGAGCGGAGAGCGGCGGTGATACAGCACGCCCATCGAAAAGACGGTATCAAAGGCGTTGAGCGCCGGAAGCTGCTCAATGCCCAGCGGCAGCAGATGCGCGCGCTGGTCGTTGCCCAACAGTTTTCGCACCGCTTCAAACTGGCAAAGAAACAGCTGGGTGGGGTCGATGCCCACCGCCAGATGAGCGCCGGCGCCAATCATGCGCCACATGTGGTATCCGCTGCCGCAGCCGACATCAAGGATGGTACGCCCGGTCAGATCGGAAAGGTGCGGCAGTACGCGCTCCCACTTCCAGTCGGAACGCCATTCGGTATCGATATTCACGCCGTAAAGGGAGAAGGGCCCTTTACGCCACGGCATCAGATTCTTCAGCAGGTTTTCAATCCGCAGGCGCTGGCCTTCGCCGAGCGGCGTTTCGCTCTCGGCGGTGACGCTGTGCAGCAGATCCAGACGGTAGGGGGCAAACTCGGGCAGAAACTCGACGGCCCGTTCCCATTCCCGGTATTTGCCGTGCAGCGCGTCGCGCTGCCAGGCCGCCACCTGGGCCGGCAGCGTCTCCAGCCAGTGCGAAAGCGGGCTTTTGGCAATCAATTGATAAAAGTTGCTGAAATCAATCATGCCGGGTCCCCGGATTTTACGGCGATTAACGATCCGAAGTTAAAGCACTGGAACCACAGCTCGGCATGTTCGAAACCGGCCTTACGCAGGCGCGCTTTGTGGGTTTCCACGGAGTCGGTGAGCATCACGTTTTCCAGCATGCTGCGCTTTTGGCTGATTTCCAGCTCGCTGTAGCCGTTAGCGCGTTTGAAGTCGTGATGCATGTTGAACAAGAGTTCGCCGACGTTGTCATCTTCGAAGCTGAATTTTTCCGACAGCACCAGCGCGCCGCCCGGGTTCAGCCCCTGATAGACCTTGTCCAGAATGGCCTGACGTTCGCCCGGCTCGAGAAACTGAATGGTGAAATTGAGCACCACCATTGAGGCGTTTTCTATCGTGACGTGGCGAATATCGCCTTCAATTACCTCGACCGGCGTCGGCGCTTTATAAGCGTCAATATGGCGACGGCAGCGTTCGACCATCGCCGGCGAGTTATCGATGGCGATGATTTTGCAGCCAGAATGCGCAATATTGCGGCGCACGGACAGCGTGGCTGCGCCAAGCGAGCAGCCGAGATCGTAAACCTGGGTATCCGGCTGAACGAAACGTTCCGCCAGCATGCCGATCATCGAAATGATATTGGAATAGCCGGGAACAGAGCGCTGGATCATATCCGGGAAGACTTCAGCAACCCGTTCATCAAAGGTCCAGTCGCCGAGACTGGCAATCGGCGCGGAAAAAAGCGTATCGCGGTGAGACATAACGTTAAACCCGAAAAATCGAAAACGGCGTATTGTGCGCTAACGGACGGAGAAAACCAACTCCCAGGGCATATACCAGAAGTTCGCCAGCACCATCAGCAACAACGAACACCACGTCGCGCTCATGCCGGAACGGCGCCAGCGGTAGAGACGATGATGAAAGCCATACGAGTGCATCAGGCGCCCGGCGATCAGCAAGATACCGCAGACGTGGACCATCCAGGTCTGGGCGCCGTTCATCTCCATAAACAGCAGTAAGATCAGGCCAATGGGAACATACTCCACCGCGTTCCCGTGCACGCGAATAGCGACCTGCAGCTCGCTAAAACCACCGTCGCCGTAGCCTACGCGATATTGCGTCCTCAGGCGTACGACGTCCCAGGAAAACTTAATAAGCAATAACGCACCTAAGACCGCATACAGCGCGCTGACCATACTCAAAACTCCCTTTTATCGCTTCCGGTGGCTCAATTGAGGATAGCAGGATATCAGAAAAGAGAGGTTTGCTGCGGAATTGACGGCGCATTCCCTATTTCCGGTAGGGCAGTACGCAGATCGCCCCACAGGGTGTCGACCAGTTCCGGCGCCTGGGCGATATCCGGAGTATGGAGGAACAGGTACGGCGTGGCGGTCGGCGTCCATTTTGGCAGCGTGCGAATCCACACGCTAAAAAGCTCGCGATTCTGCGTCATATCATCGCTGCCGATAAAACGCACCATTGGATTATGGGCCGTCACCAGCGCATGGACGGGGACTTTAGGCTTCTTCTTCTGCGCCTCGATCATCGCCGGGCTGCGGGCGACGGCGCTATGAACCGGACGGCTATCAAGGATCACGCGATTGACGTTACGCTGATGCAGGCCGCGATTGAGCTGCTGTTCCGCTTCCCCTTTGGCGAAAAATTCCGGATGCCTTACCTCAACGCCGTAGCGGAATTCGCGCGGCAGGCTGTCGAGGAACGGCCAGAGGGCGGTGAGGTCCCGAGGGCCGAACGTCGCCGGCAGCTGGAGCCAGTACTGGCCGATGCGCGAAGACAGCGGCGCCAGACGGGTAAAAAACTCATGGCTTAAGTCGTCGCAGTTGCGCAGCGCCGCCCGGTGCGAAATGGTGGCCGGAAATTTGAAGCAGAAGCGAAAATCGTCGTGGGTTTGTTCATACCAGCGGCTGACAATCTCCGCTTTTGGTAACGCGTACAGGGTGGTGTTGCCCTCCACGCAGTTGATATGACGGGGGTATGTTACTAACTTGCTGATTTTTATCATTCTCATATTCCTATAGCCATGCTTTGGGGCATGGATGGGGCAAAGTCCGATAATTTCTGGTTCAACATGGCAATCTGATCGCTGCTGCTGTCGGCCATCCAGGCACCGTAAACATTGAAAACCATCTGGGCGCTGGCGTGCCCCATCTGGCTGGCAATGAAACTCGGGTTGGCTCCGGCCGACAGTGACCAGCAGGCGTAAGTGTGTCTCGACTGATACGCCTTGCGGTGCCTTAAACCTGACCGTTTAAGCGCCGCATCCCATGAGTCACCAACTGAATCGGCTTTGTAGAGATAGCCCACGTTGCCACTTTTTTTAACCATCTGAGGGTTAAAGACAAATGTGCAGTCGTGAATAGCCTTTCTGCCATACTCCCTCAGTTGTACCTCAACCTGATACTGCCTGCCTAACCGAGTCATTTCTGCCTGATCCCTCAGTGCCTCGATGGCGGGCTTGATCAGGTGGACAACCCTGTCTGTACCGGCTTCGGTTTTTGGTAGAGTGAAATCACCGAGTTTCGTATAATTCCGGCGTATGGTCATCGTTCCGGCTTTCAGATCTATGTCCTCCCATGCAAGGGAGACCAGCTCACCGTGACGTAATCCTGTGTATACCGCGATAGACCACAGGTTTTTCGTTTGCTGATGCTTGCAGGCATCTATGAAGCGAACGAATTCATCACGTGTGAGCGGATCTGGTTCTATCCGGGCTCTCTTTAGCGGTTTGATACCGTTAAACGGGTTTTCACTCACATAACCATTGTCAGCAGCAAACTGAAACATTCCCGCCATAGTGGTCATATAGTAGTTCACGGTGACCACGCTCAAACCTCTATCACCTGATCCAGCCAGCATATCTTTCCTGACATAGAGCAGATCTTCCCTTGTCACACTGGAAACCAGCTTATTAGTGCCAATCCTCGGGAGCATTCCTCTGACTACCGATTCATAGCGGTTTATGGCATTGGCGCAGATCTCCATCCGTTTAAGCTCAAGCCACTTTTCAGACAGAAATTTCACGGTGATATCTTTCTTGCCAATGCCGAAAGTTTTCAGGTTAGGTGAGTTGGGGAACTGCGATGCATAATCAAAGTTTCCCATACGTATGGCGAAACAAACCGCCGTTCGTAGATCACCTGCCACCTTTCTGTTTTTAGCGGTGTCAGGGACACTGAGATTTTCCCTGACACGCTTACCTTTAAAAATGAACCATATGCGGAGTGATTTTCCGTGGTTCTCAACGCCCGTTGGGTATGATTCTTTACTCATTATTCCCTCCTGACGTCCAGGAGCGCAGTAAGCTTACCCGTTTCATAGTGCCCGATCACCCAATGGTTTTTGCGCCTGAATCCATGCGTCTACCGCTTTGCGGTTGTACATGCACTCGCTAGTTGGCTTTGGATCGCCTTCAGGGGAAACGTGCTTATACTCCCTCCCAAGCAGCCATGAGGCTTTTCGAGCGCGGGTAATAGTTCCCCGCTTCAGTCCTGTGACCGCCATCAGCAAGTCCTCTGAAACCCATTCGTTTGGCTCAATCTGGATAATTGTTTGCATGCATCACCTCTGGAGCACTCTTTATTTGATATAGAATTCCCAGCTGCTGGCGACTGAGTTCATAACCTTAACTGCCATTTCAGCCGCTTCCTTGCTGTCGTAATCCTGGAAAAACACCACCTCTCCAGTTCTTTTAAGCTTCATCATTACCCACATACATCACCTCCGGTGCTTACCACGTTCTTCAAACTCTTCCTGGCAATCAGCGCAGCGCTGACAGCCCGCCACCGCTTCCCGGCGCTGTTCTGGTATCTCTTCCCCGCAATCGAAGCAGTGAGTAGACGAAACAGCCGCATGGTTGATCCGCATGTTCTGGATTGTCATTTCAAGTCGGCGCTCTGCCAGCTCGTTGGCCTGATCGATGATTTCTGCGCTCATGCTGCACCTTCCAGTTCATCAGGCAGCTCAATTTCATCGCCAAACTTTGCGAAAACGACGGCGCGGCACACAGCTACGCGGGGATTATCTGCAATGAGCCCGCGGCGACGTCCTGGTGCTACAAGCTCATTAACTCCAACCCAGTGATAAACTTTCCCTGTAGCCGGGTCCGCTGACTGGTAACAGCTGATAGAAAATCTCTCCATCAACTCTCCGCATTGGCTCCAGTTGGTTGATGGTGAAAACACATCACGGTTATGTAACGTGCCGCGCTCTCCGCATAGCTGATGCCTGCCATTCAGGTAAACCTGCGCATCCTGTGGCCTGTCAATTTCTCCGCCTATTGAAATTGCTACGGCAACATCAAGATGCAGACCTGTAAGGTTTGCTGTCTTCACTTTCATGCTGCACCGCCTTCATTTTTCTCGGCTTCAACCGCTATCTGATCAAGCTTTCTGGAAAGCTCAACTAACAGAGACTGGAATTCCTCATCTGACATGACTGGGATTGGCACGAAGCGGACACCGATTAGCGCCAGGCGGTTTGCTATCTCAAGGCTTTTCCTTAAATCAACGGGGGAGGCTCTGTTCATTCGGCACCGCCTTCTTGGCTTAATGGCTGACTGAAAACTGCGCGCGATGGCGACCAGTCGCAATAGGTGTCAGTTTCGGTATGGCCGAAAATAGCTTTGCAGCGACGAATGTGCGCGCACTCCCCGCAGGACTTACCTGCTGGCAACAGCATTTTATCGGGGTCTTCTGGGTTGTAATTCAGCTCAGTCATTCCAGGCCTCCAACTCGTTCTGAATCTCTTCGTCGATTTCTTCGGTAGTGGCTTCTTCGTTCAGAAAGTCACGAGCCTCCTTGAGATACTGCTCCCGGCGTTCGTGGTACCAGGCTGAGAATTCAGGGCTCCAGCCATTTGGTGAGCCGTCATAGTCAACTTTGGCGTTACGCTCAGCCATGCTTTCAACCATGCTGTAAGCGGTGGTGAGTGCGGCTTCTCGGATGTAGCCGCGCAGGTCTCTTTTGCGCCAGTAGGGGTTGTGTTTTGAGTCGCAGAGAGGCTTAAACTCCACTTCCCAGCGGCGGATACAGCGTGCGTTTAGTGATTTGCTCATGATTCCACTCCATACCGCCCATTCATGCGGCCAATAACACTGACAAATTTCACCAGACTGACGCCCATCGGCCGGACCTTCTCGTAGTGCTTGCGAAGGATGGGGGGGCATACAGCGTTCCACTTCGGTTTAGGCTTT
>ULRE01061143.1_pt1 | contig 14546 bp, 10 predicted proteins | sample 1955141 | NCBI WGS metagenome assembly ULRE01 (sample SAMEA4835674, study PRJEB28245) | human gut metagenome | biome: gut microbiome; material: fecal sample | place: Denmark | collected 2008
CAGCCGCTTTCACCGATTGATTTACACGGGCTGACATCTTAGGCTCATCAAGTCTCGCTGTCTGTATAGTCCCTGTATGTCCGTCCGGGCACCCGATAACAGTGCCACGCGTCAGATTCATGCCATACTCTTTATAGCTCTGCTCCCCAACATACACAGCGTCAATATATGCCTCAAGACCACCGGATATCTTCTCTCCAAGCTCCGTGGACTCATGGTCAAATACCACCAGATATACTGCCATATCGTTCTTCATGATAAATGAATTTATCTCGTCAACGGCTATCCTCATTGCTTCTTCTCTTGGATACCCAAGTGATCCGGTTGATATTAACGGAAATGATATTGAAGCCACGCCATATTTGTACGCAAGTTTTAGGCTTTTTCTGTAACAGCTCCGCAGTTTTTTCTCTTCATCTCTGCCGCCGTCAACATACGTCGGGCTTACTGCGTGGATAATATATTTTGCAGGAAGGGCAAATCCCGGAGTAATAAATACTTCCCCCTCAGGAACAACACCTATCTTTTCCTTACGATATTTCAGAAGTTCGTCATAGCCCGCCGCCATATATATCGCGCTGTCACATCCACTGCCTGCCATCGGATATTTATTAGCAGTATTGACTATTGCTTCTGTTGTCATTCTTGTTATATCGTTTCGAACAATCTTAATAGGCATACTGCACCTCCTAAATTACCACTCTCTTAAGATTCTCCACCCTGATACGGCTGCTGTCACATCTTGTTCTTAAAACATTCATTATTATAATAAAATCGATGGTCTTGAAATCATATACATTACCATAGATACTATTTAGAACTTATAAGGAACCAGTACAAAACTGAAATCAAATTCGTTCTCGTTAAATTTGTATTTGTCTGCCACCTCCGGACCGCAGCTATTTGAGCCGATACCATTTAATGCATAGTCTATGCACAGTACCGTACTGCCACACTCTGTAAGCTCATAATTATGTCCCGCCGCAGCCAGCTGCTCCTCTGTGTAAGGTGACACATTAAAGGAAAATGTATTCTGTGAAGCAACTGCCAATCCCATACAACTCACCACAGCATTACCTGCTTTCTCCACAACATTCTCAGCTTTGTCCACTTTCGTTTTATCATTTTCCTGTTCATTATCAGCTTTCTGCTCAAGCTTCACGTAGTCACAATCGTAATGGCTTCCGTTCTCCTGCGGTCTGATGTAATCCTCATGCATATCCATCACATCACCATGATAGTGTCCATGGCTTGAGCCTCTATGCTTATCCCGGTAGCTTTCCTGTGGTCCCATTCCGAAGTAATCTACCCCAGCAAATGTCTTATCTAAGAACAGCCTCACTCCAAACCTCGGAAGCTCAGGGAACTCCTCATCCTTCTCTGCATGGATATCTGCCTTGATCTTTCCTGAAGGATCAATAGTCCATGTGATCCGGGCATCTATTATCTTCTGAACCGTTGCCGCAACAATTCCCACATGGCAGCTGATTTCCATGCCTTCTCCTACAGTCACCTCATAGGCTCTTGTGTAAGCCTTATCATAATGGGCACGCTGCCACAGAGCTTTAATATACATATCATTATCAGTTGGCGCTCTCCAGATATTTAATTCCATTGGCCGGTTCAGGTACTTCTTGCCTGCGTATTCAAGCTGGCTGAACAATCCTGTACGCTTGTCAAGGGTATAAGAGAAATCCCCAGAGCTTATCACCATCTCCGTATCACTTTCGGTAATTTTTATCTTCTGCTGTTCTTGACTATCGTCAAGTATCGCTACAGCAGTCCGGTTTCTCTCATCTGCATTTTCAAGCTTTATCTCATCAAAGCCCAGAACGTGACCCTTATCCATGAGAGGAAGAGGCTTCTTAAGGGCATAGAATATACGCAGGTACACCCTGCCAGCTACAGGGATATCTAACAACAGCTTACATGTCCCGTTGCCGTGTGGCTTTATGCCGATATCATTTATATTACCTGCTGCAATAACCTCACCATCTTTTGTCAGTTCGTAGGTAACATCTGCATAATCCTCAAGGTTATCAAAGTCCATGTAATTGTGGAGAACCAGTTCGCCGGTATTCTGATCGTATGAAACAACCCTTGCCGGACGATATACATTTTTATATTCCAGAAGTCCTGTGTGAGGCCTCCTATCGGGATACACCAGCCCATCCATACAGAAATTACCGTCATGTATATCCTCGCCGTGGTCTCCGCCATAATAATATACTGCCCTGCCATCCTCTGCCTTGCCGTGTGCAACCGCATGGTCACACCACTCCCACACAAAGCCACCGCACATAAGCTCATTTGCCTGGATCATCTGAAAATAATCCTCGAAATCTCCCGGACCATTTCCCATGCTGTGGCAGTACTCCACAAGAAGAAACGGCTTACTGCCATCCCTGTCAAGATACTCCTGTACCTCCTCAAGGGACGGATACATACGGCTGTAGAGATCAAGATCTTCATAGTTGTAGGTCACATCATAATTACGATACCTGGAGCTCTCATACTGGGTTATGCGACTATGGTCGAATTTCTTAGTCCACGCCAGGGCAGCCTCGAAATTACATCCGTAGGCACTTTCATTTCCCATGGACCACATAACTATTGAAGGGCGGTTTTTGTCACGCTCCACCATCAGCCTCACTCTGTCAAGGATTGCCTCCTGCCATGCCGGATCATCAGCGATCTTCTCATTCCAACGCTTGAACCTGTTGTAATCTGTGTCCTCCCTGCGATACAACATGTAAGGGCCATGAGCCTCAACATCCGCCTCTGCACACACCAGAAATCCGTATCTGTCGCACATTTCATAGAAATACGGAGCATTTGGATAATGGCTGCACCTTATGGCATTGAAATTATGCTGCTTCATCAATGACATATCCTTCTTTATCTGCTCTACACCCACGGTAAAGCCGGTCACAGGATCCGAGTCATGCCTGTTCACTCCACGGAACTTGATCTTCTGTCCGTTAAGGTATATTACCCTGTCCTTGATCTCTACCTTCCTTAAGGCAAGGTGGTCGGTTATCACTTCATTTGCAGTGGCAAATACCAGCTTGTAGAGATATGGTTCTTCTGTATTCCAAAGCACAGGATCATTGATCTTAAGTGTCACACTGGCAGTATCCCCACATATTTCTTTAGCAACCACCTGTCCTTTGGCGTCCTCTATTGTGATCTCTGTCTCCACCGGCTCATAAAAATCAACGCTTATATTAACTTCTGCTGCCTCACCTGAGACATCCGCTGTCACATGATAATCCCTGATAGCTTTCTCCGGTCTCTTTAAGATATACACGTCACGAAATATGCCGCTCATCCTGAATTTGTCCTGATCCTCAAGATACGAGCCATCACACCACTTGAGCACCAGAACCGCCAGCGTATTCTCCCCATCTGTTAAAAGCTCCGTCACATCGAACTCACTGGTGGCATGGGACACCTGGCTGTATCCCACATAGGAGCCATTTACCCACAGATAAAAACAGCTGTCCACACCCTCGAAATTCAGATATGCCCTCGGTGCCGCCTCGTCCTTCTCATATGCAAATGTATGAACATAGGCCCCACACGGAATATCCTGTGGCACATATGGTGGGTCAAATGGAAACGGATAGCGGATATTCGTATACTGGTGTCTGTCATAGCCATACATCTGCCACACGCCCGGAACCGGTATCTCACCAAACTCCGTCAGGTCATAGCCCTTCTCGTAAAAGGCATCCTCCACATCATATATGCTTTCAAAATATCTGAACTTCCATTGTCCATTTAAAAGTATAAGCCTGTCGGAACACTCCCGATTCTCCACCAGGCAATCCATCTTTCTTGACGCCGGCACATAATATGCCCTTGCCGGCATTGTATTCTCATGTAAAACCTTCAGGTCTTCATAGTAACGTGGTACGATCATAAGCAACCCCCTTCATTTTCTTTATATTAATAATTCTCATAACCTCGCATAGCCATACCTTGTTATGCTATCTCAAATATTTTTAATCTCTATCTCATATCTTCATTAAAAGGTTATCACAGCCGGGCTTGATTGTCTATGGACACAGGATATCTTAATCAATCACATATTGATTTCAAGGACAAGAGCCGTCCTCTGATCGTAGGAAGCTGCTGATCCTGTTCAGCAGACTTTTCCATAAACAAAAGGGCTGCTCCCCTAGTCAATACAGAAAAAGGAGAGAGCCCCTATAACATTACCTATCTTAATCCTACACCAGCCAATACAGCTTCAACACTATCTATCGGACCATCACTCCATGGATATGACGCATCACTGCATCCGGCAGATTCAAGCAGATCCTTAACCTCATCTTCATTCGTGCCTAATAATTTAATATAAGCATCATCAACCATCTCCATTTTCTGAACAAATTCTTCCTGTTCTGTCGCACTCTTACCTGCCATCCATGCGGATGCAGCGTCCTTTATCTCATCTGCCCCCAGACCGGTTCCGACTCCCCAATCCATAAGCTTCACTGCAGCCTGTACTGCTTTCAGATAAGAACCGGCTGTTCCAACTGTAACAAGCTGGTCGATTTCATCTAAAACCGGCATGGAAATATTGGAATCACCCTGTTCATTATCCGGAATTTGCTCCGTTATTTCTTCTTCTGTGCCGGGTGTCTCTGTTGTTCCGGAATCATTCGCTTCTGTTATGCCTTCTGTTGCCTCTTCGCTTTCTTCTGTATCCGTTGTCGTTTCTGTTATTTGTTCAGTGACTGTACTATCGCCATTTTTTGCACTGCCTGTTCCACAGGCCGCTAATGACATCATTGCTGCAAATGAAAATAAAACTATTATCTTTCTCATAACAAACCCTCCATTCACTTCTATTACTATAACCAAGCCGCTAACCAAATCTTTTTGCCTGAAGCACTGATAAAAGCGGTGGTCAGCTATCTTCATTATAGTTAACCGCCGCTATGCCCGCAATGAATTTTTTTATCTTCTATAGGCAACTACATTGCCCGTTCTTCCGGAAGCAGTCCATACAATGCCCGGTCAGCCGTCCATACCCTCGCTCTTCCAGCCATCTGCAAGTAACGCAATCTTCTTCATCAAAACTCCCCATTTTATATAATAATCAAATTATGAAAAAACGCCCCTGGTAGCATAAAACCCGGGGCGCATTCAAAAATCTTCAGTTATAAATTAGTTACAGCGTTCATAACGAACCGTAATCCCTTTTATCTCCTTAGCTAAAATCTTACTTAACTCTTTGCTGTCTACCCGCCATCTCCAATTGCTGCCAACCGAAGAAGGCGTATTCATTCTCGACTTGTTGTCTAAACCAAGGTAATCCTGAATTGGAACAATACAGATCTTCGCATTGCTTCTCATGATTGCACCAATGAGCGGAATATATATTTTATCTTCCGGTGTATAGTAATCACACAGATAATCTCTTGCTTTTTTTCTGTCTTCATCATCGATTTCCTGCCACCAGCCCACCAGTGTCTCATTGTCATGCGTGCCTGTATAAGCTACACAATTTTCAATATAATTATGAGGTAAATACTCCCTCGCCGAACCTGTATCTCTTGTGTCAAATGCGAACTCCAACACTTTCGTCCCCATGAACCCGCTATCTGCAACAAGCTTACGGACTGTATCCGTTATATAACCAAGGTCCTCCGCAATCACTGATTTCCTGCCAATTTTCTTTTCGATCGTATGGAACAAATCCATTCCCGGACCTTTTTTCCAACTGCCATTTACCGCAGTCTTATCGCCATATGGAATGGAATAATATTCATCGAAACCACGGAAATGATCAATACGTACAACATCATATAACTGAAAGCAGAATGAAAGTCGTTCGATCCACCATGCATACTCTGTCTTTTTGTGGTAGTCCCAATCATAAAGAGGATTTCCCCACAGCTGCCCATCAGCCGAGAATCCATCCGGCGGACATCCAGCAACAGCCTTTGGTGTGCATTGTTCATCTAACTGGAACAATTCCGGATGCGACCATGCGTCTGCACTATCTAATGATACATAAATCGGAATATCTCCGATAATTTTAATTCCTTTTTTATTGGCGTAAGCTCTAAGCTTATACCACTGGTTGAAAAACTGAAACTGTATAAATAACTGAAAATCAATCTCGTCTGCCAGCTTCTCTCTATACTCACGTAAACCTTCTTCTGTACGACTATGAATTGCCTCCGGCCATTCAGTCCAGTTCATTCCGCCAAAATGATTTTTTACTGCCATATACAGGCAATAGTCATACACCCACGCTTCATTCTTCTCTAAGAACGCCTTATATTCTGTACTCTTCTTATGCCCGCTTCTCTCACAAGCCTTGCGAAGCAATACATACCGTCCATTATATTGTTTTTCATAATCAACAGACTGTTCGTCTGCTCCAAAGTCAACACTATCACATTCTTCTCTTGTTAATAATCCTTCGCTAATTAAAGTTTCCAGATCTATGAAGTACGGATTCCCGGCAAATGTGGAAAACGACTGGTATGGAGAATCTCCATATCCGGTAGGTCCCAAAGGTAAAATCTGCCAGTACGTCTGACCGGCTTCCACTAACCAATCCACAAATTTATATGCTTCTTTGGAAAAGCAGCCAATTCCATACTTTGATGGTAAACTGGAAATTGCGAACAATATTCCTGCTGTTTTATCCATATATGTCCTCCATATACGTCAAGACAAAACAATTATACTCTGCGAACGCTCTCGCCCTCAATCAGTTTGTGTGGGGCATAATCATGTTCACACTCCAGTGTATAATGCATATGCTTCATCAAAAGCTCCACACTCCGCTTTACAATACTGTTTATGTCCTGACCCATTGATGTAATTCTCGGCGTATAAAATCTCGATATGACTGTACCATCGAAGCCCACCACCGATATATCATCCGGTACTTTTTTCCCGGCATCTTCTATTGCACGAATTGCGCCAACCGCAATCGAATCTGACAGCCCAACAATCGCTGTCACATGCATGTTTTTTTCAAGTAGTTTTTTTGTTGTCTCATACCCTGCCTCATACGAATACCGGCAAGCCATATAATTTTTATCCGGATCGAATTCCAGGCCACTTTTTTCAAAGCCTTTTTTGCACCCAAGATAACGCGAGAAACTAATCTGTTTATCTGAAATCTCGCCACCCATTACGACAATATCTTTGTGTCCGTAGCTTGTTAAATACTGCACGATCTCCATGGTTGCAGCCTCATCATCTACACACACAGAAGATACATTGTTGAATGCTAACTCTCTTGCACTCGTAGTTGCAACAACACAGGGTATGTCAATTTCATTCATACGTTCATCAAAAAGAGCTAAATTCGCACCGAGAAAAATAATTGCTTTCGCGGTTTTATCATGAACGAATTTTAATGCCTCTGCGACCTCGTCCCCATCTTCATCGATAATCTGACAGGATACAACCTCTTCCAGCTCCGACAACGCAAGTGTAATCCGGTCAAGAATCTCCATGAAGAAACTATTGTGTCGGCCTTTCATGATAATTGTAATTGTATTTCCACCACAGCGTTTCAGCTTTCTGGCGTTTCCATTTGGTTCAAAATTGCTCTCTTCGATAACTTTCAATATCTTTTCGCGCGCTTTATCACTTACACCCGGTTGTTTATTTATTACTCTGGATACGGTGCCAATACCGTATCCAGATAACTTTGCTATATCTTTGATCGTCATATAATCGCCCCCATAAAAAATGTGACTATATATTAACCCTTAACAGCGCCGGCCGCAACCCCTTTGACAATGTATTTCTGAGCGCATAAGTAGAATACAACAACCGGAATGATAGCCATGATCAGGCATGCCATAATCGCACCCATATCAACTCGTCCGTAGCTTCCCTTCATGTACTGGATGACAATAGAAATTGTCTTGAATTCCTTAATATCAAGTACAAGGTATGGAAGAAGGAAGTCATTCCAGATCCACATTGCCTCAAGAATACCTACGGAAATGAATGTAGGCTTCATCATAGGAACTACTACACAGAAGAATGTACGGAGTGGTGAGCATCCATCCATCATTGCCGCTTCTTCCACTTCTATCGGAATTGATTTTACAAATCCGGTGAACATGAATACCGCAAGTCCGGCACCAAAACCGAGATATACAATAACGATTCCCCAAGGTGTATTCAGATGGAGGGAGTCTGCCGTTCCGGAAAGTGTAAACATAACCATCTGGAACGGTATAACCATAGAAAACACACATAAGAGGTAAATAATTTTTGTAAAAACATTCTTAACGCGGGTTATAAACCAGGCTGTCATTGAACAGCAGATCAGGATAACCGCAACGGATAATACTGTAATAAATAATGTCCAGCCCAGAGCTTTCAGGAAATCATATTGAGTAATTGCTGTCTTATAATTTTCAAGTCCAACATAGCTTTTCTCTGTAGGCAGCTTAAATGTCTCAAGATTAATAAACGTCTTCGACTTCATGGAGTTAATCAATACGATAAATATTGGAGCAACAAATACAATTGAAACGAGTGTAAAAAATAATGTTGCAAGTATTCCCATCATTTTCTTTTTCATTTTCATTACTGCTGCACCTCCTTATCTCTTGTCAACTTTAACTGTAACAATCCAATTCCTACTACAATTATGAAGAACACAACTGCCTTCGCCTGTCCAACACCTTCTGCTCCTACTCTGCCATAGAATGTGTTATAAATATTCAAAGCAAACATCTCTGTCTTATGAAGTGGCTCACCACCTGTAAGAGCAAGGTTTTGATCGAATAATTTGAACGAATTCGTAATCGTCAGGAATGTACAAATTGTAATCGATGGCATCATGTTCGGAATTGTAATTTTAAACAACCTCTGCATTCTGTTAGCTCCATCGATCATAGCCGCTTCCTGAATATCACCAGGAATCGCCTGAAGTCCCGCAATGTATACGATCATCATGTAACCAATCTGCTGCCATCCTACAAGAATAACCAGTCCCCAGAAGCCTAATGTTTCATTCAATTTGAGAGCTGTATTAAACTTCACGAAAATACCATCAAAAATCAGCTGCCATACATAACCTAATACAATACCTCCGATCAGGTTTGGCATAAAAAACACTGTACGGAAAATATTCTTTCCTTTGATATTCTGTGTCAATGCCAAAGCGATTAAAAATGCAAGTACATTGATCAACACAAGTGAAACGATTGCAAATAACGTAGTGAATTTAAATGACCCAAGAAAATTTGAATCTTTAAATGCTTCTATATAGTTTTGTATACCGACAAACTTTGCATCCTTGATTGTTGTAAACTTACAGAAAGACAAGTAAATACCTTCAATAAAAGGAATAATAAATCCTATCAAAAATGCAGCCATAGTCGGCACCAAAAATATTGGCCAATATTTTTTTACTGCCTTTTCCATCTTATACCTCCTATGCCCTTGAACAACTATCTTCTAAAAAAGGGAGGAAATGTCTCCTCCCTTTTTAATTACAGGTCGTTTTATTGGGTTTCTAAATCCTAGTTTCCTGCTGCCTGACTCTCTGTAGCCCAGCCTTCAACGAATGCTTTCTTTACAAGATCCCAATTCGCATCTGTCTGATCGGAAGCGTATACAGTAAGAGCTGATCCTACTTCGTTCTTCCATGTCTCAGAAGGCATTGTTGTGAAGTTCCAGCTTACAGGTGTCTTGCCATCTGCAACATACTGGCTTGCGATATTCACAAGAAGGTTATCTGACTCAATGTTCTTCTTGAATGGAGTAACAAATCCCATTCCATCTGCTCCGGATGGCATTGCACCCTGTGAACCACAGATTGCCTTAAGTGCTGTATCGTCTGTAGCAAGCCATGCCATGAAATCTTCTGTTGCCTTGATGTCTGCTTCGGAAGCCTTATTATTTACACACCAGTAGTTCTCTGTACCTGTACAAAGTCCCTGATTCTCTTCTCCATCTACACCGATATAAATCGGAAGCATTCCGAGATTCTCATCTCCGACTGAGCTTATATCTGAGTATGCCCATGTACCATTCTGGTAAAATACTGCTTTTTCTGCTACGAACTCAGCAACTGCATCATCACCGGTCTTAACACTGAGCTGCTTTGGATCTGTAGTTGAATTATTAATGTACAAATCCCAGATCTGACGATAGTTATCCAGGTATGTGCCCTTGATTGCATTTGTGTTGTTGATTCCGTCTGCCTGATACTCATAGTATACAGGGAGGTTTGCAAGGTGAGTCTTAAATCTCCAGTCTGATGAACCATCCATACCTGCGGATGTAAATGCATCAAATCCAAGTTCATCACGTCTTGCTGTAATATCTTCTGATACATGCTTCAGATCAGCAAAGTTCTTGATGTCATCCATAGAGTAACCTGCCTCAGTAAGAAGCTTCTTATTGCAGATGATACCATATGACTCAATAACATATCCGATACCTGCCACCTTATCGCCATCCTTCAAAGCGAAATCCTCTGAAGTAAGCTGCTTGTAAACTTCTGTGTCAGACAAATCTGCACAGTAATCCTTCCATGACGCCAGACCGACCGGGCCATTTACCTGGAACAGTGTAGGGCATTCTGATTTACCCATCTCACTCTTAAGAGTTGTCTCATACTGACCGGATGCTGCTGTAACAACTGTTACCTCTACGCCTGTCTCCTCTTCGTAGATCTTGGCAAGCTCCTGCCACTGGGCGTCTGCTTCCGGCTTAAAATTCAAATAATATACCGAGCCCTTATCACCTGATGCATCCTTTCCTCCTGAAGTTTCCTTTCCTCCACAGCCTGCACACAGTGACATCACCATTGTTGCAGTTAATCCTAAAACTGCTAATTTCTTCTTCATGCTTTTTCCTCCTCTAATCATTTCATTTGTTTTGTTAATAGTTACGTAAACGCTCTTTGGAAACGCTTGTTGCATCGTTTTCGGTAACGTTTCCATTTCATGAGTCAATAATACAACATTTACAAACTTTTTGCAACCAAAAAAGTTAATATATTGTTTATTTGGTTAAATTCTACATCAATTTTGAATTTTTTTTGTTACTTATTACCAATTTTTCCGTGCATTTGCCATCAACGGACTATCAATGTGCTATCAATGGATCATTATTTTCTTATTTTCCAAATTTCGTTATTATATTCAGCAATTGTACGATCTGATGAGAAAAATCCTGCTTTCGCAATATTCACCATCATCTTCTGCGCCCATGCCTTACGATTTTCATATTCCTTATATGCACGTTCCTTGGCATCAACATAAGAATCGAAATCAATAAATGTCATGAACCAGTCTTTGTTGAGAAGCTCATTATATAAACGATGCAGCATTTCTGCATCTCCAAGTGCCATCACAGCGTCACTGATAATAAAATCAACCGCTTCCTTCAATACCGGATTATTCTCATAATATGTTCTTGAGACATAGTCTTTCTTCGCATAATGATCAATAACCGCATCACTTGACTCTCCAAAGATATAGATATTGTCGTCACCAACAAGCTGATGGATTTCAACATTCGCACCATCTTCTGTTCCGAGAGTAACCGCACCGTTCAACATGAACTTCATGTTTCCTGTTCCGCTTGCCTCTTTTGACGCAAGAGATATCTGCTCCGAAATATCACATGAAGGAATTAATTTCTCTGCAAGAGTAACATTGTAGTTTTCTACCATAACTACATTCAAATACGGTTTCACTTCCGGATCATTGTTGATCAATTCCTGAAGACACAGGATCAAATGAATAATATCCTTCGCAATCGTGTATGCAGGTGCAGCCTTTGCACCAAATATAACCGTAATCGGTGTAGTAGGGAGCTTGCCCGCTTTGATCTCCAGATATTTATGAATAACATAAAGTACATTTAACTGCTGGCGCTTATACTCATGCAGACGCTTTACCTGAATATCAAAAATCGAGTTTTCATTTAATTCGATTCCCTGCGTTTCCTTGAAATATTCTTTAGCGTCAAGCTTATTCTGATGTTTAATTTCAAGGAGCTTTTCAAGCTTGTCATCATCGTTTACAAATGCAAGCAATTTTTCTAATTCCATTGCATCTTTCTTGTATCCGTCCCCAATCCACTCTGTAATCGTATCGGTTAACAATTCATTGCAATAGAGAAGCCAGCGGCGGAATGTAATGCCGTTTGTCTTATTGTTGAATTTCTCAGGATATATTTTATAAAAATTACTAAGCTCCGAATTCTTCAAAATCTCTGTATGAAGATACGCAACGCCATTTACACTAAACCCATAATGAATGTCGATGTGTGCCATGTGAACCAGATCATTCCGGTCGATAATCGCCACACTCTCATCGCTAAACCGTCTTCTTACCTTATCATCCAGAATCTCAATAATCGGGACAAGCTGCGGAACAACCTCTGCCAGATAATGTCTAGGCCATTTCTCGAGTGCTTCGGCCAAAATTGTATGGTTTGTATAGGCACAAGTCTTACTTACAACATAAATTGCCGCATCCATATTCATCCCTTCTGCCACAAGCAGACGAATCAACTCAGGTATAATCATGGTTGGATGTGTGTCGTTGATCTGGATTACTGCATAGTCGAACAAATCATAAAGGTTACTTCCCTTCGCCTTACACTCATCGATAATGAGTCTTGCTGCATTGCTCACCATGAAATACTGCTGGTAGATACGAAGCTTCCTTCCATCTTCATCGCTGTCATCCGGATATAAGAACAATGTCAGGTTCTTCTCTATGTCTGTTTTATCAAACTTATCATTTGCATCCACGATGGATTCATCAACGGTTTCTACGTCGAACAAGCATAATTTGTTGGTACGGTTATTGTAACCTGTTACATCAATCTCGTACAATCTCGACTGCACCGTGCATTTTCCAAATGTAACAGGATATGTCACATCTGTTTTCCTAAGCCAACTTTGATCCTTGATCCATGGATTTACCTGTTCTTTCTGCATTCTGTCTTCGAACACCTGCTTAAACAAACCAAGGTGATAATTTAATCCAATACCCGCACCCGATAATCCAAGTGTTGCTATTGAATCAAGGAAACATGCAGCAAGTCGTCCCAGACCGCCGTTTCCAAGGGATGGCTCTACCTCAATCTCCTCAATCTCCGCAAGTGTCTTTCCGCTTTCGGCAAGCACTTTTTTGACTTCCTCATAGATCCCAAGATTGATCATGTTATTCGAGAGCAGCTTTCCAATCAGAAATTCTGCCGATACATAATAAATCTTCTTTTTCGTTTCTTCCATGCGACGGTCATCTGCCAACTGCTTTGTCAGGTTGAGCAATGCATAATATACTTCTTCATTGCTGCTTTGTGCGATTTCTTTTCCAAGCAGTTTTTCAAGTTCCTGTTTTACCTTCATCGTATACCCCTTTCGTTTTAACTTGAGCTTTTGTACGTCCTTTTGCATTAATACAATATCACGAATTGGAAACGTTTCTCTTGCAAAATAATATCATAATATGATACTATTCTATCAATCAGGAGGATATTGCCATGAAAGAGATTATAAATCCAGACTCTGCATCTAATATCGAATTAAATGAAAACAAGATCCACTTTCAAAATGAATATCAATATAATACCTATATATGTTCGATTCCGATGGATTTTGCAAGTGTACCGGTTCACTGGCACGACGAGTTCGAAATGATCGTTATTAAGAAGGGGCGCGGATACGTTACCCTGAATTTTCAGAGATATAAGGTTTCATCCGGTGATATCGTAATCGTTCTTCCCGGAATGCTTCATTCCATTGAAGGCAAACAGGATTCAACTATGGAATATGAAAATATACTTTTTTCAAAGCACTTTCTTGCTTTTGATGCAGATGACGTGACGCAGCAAAAATTTATCGATCCTTTTTTTAACGGAGATATCCAGATTCGTCATTATCTGACACCCGGACACACGTTATACAGGGAAATCAGTGATATTGTTGATTTATTAGATGAGAAAAGCGATGAAAGAGACTATGCGTATCAGCTTTTTATCAAAGGGGGGCTTATCCAAATTATATACCTGCTGATTACGCCCCCGCCAAAAGTAAACGAGACTACGCAAAGTGATAAGCATGAAGAGAAATTGAAAAGTATCATTCGTTATATCTCCACGCATTATTATGAAGATATATCCATCGAAGAAATTGCAGATTTCTGCCACTATAGTCAATCGCATTTTATGAAATTTTTTAAGATTCATACCGGAATGAGCTTTATCTCATATGTGAATGACTTCCGTGTCACAGAAGCACGCGCAATGCTCACATCAACCAATGATTCGATACTTGAAATCTCACAGAAATGCGGATTCTCAAATCTGTCGAATTTCAACCGGATGTTCAAACGGAAATATGGTATAACACCAAGGCAGATACGCAGCTGAGTCTGCTCCTACTTTCAAAAGCCAGCTTTTATCTTTCTATATAATTCCTCGCCATATTCTCCCGCCGGCTTCCCGCATATTTCTATATCTCCCAGTGGCGTGGTCATTCAATTCTCCCATATCTAACATTTAAGGTATCCATCTTC
>ULRE01035801.1_pt1 | contig 14539 bp, 9 predicted proteins | sample 1955141 | NCBI WGS metagenome assembly ULRE01 (sample SAMEA4835674, study PRJEB28245) | human gut metagenome | biome: gut microbiome; material: fecal sample | place: Denmark | collected 2008
CGGAATAATCTTGGCTTTGTTTAAATCACGGGCAAGAGTTTTGTATAAAATCTCATTAATCAGTGAACTTTTTCCCGAACCCGAAACGCCCGTTACGCAAACAAGTTTGCCGAGTGGAATCTTTACATTTACATTTTTAAGATTGTTTTCGGCGGCACCGAGAATTTCAATAAATTTTCCGTTGCCCTCCCTGCGTTTTTCGGGAACAGGAATAACTCTTTTATGGCTTAGATACTGACCTGTAATTGATTTTTCGCAAGCCTTGATCTCATCAACATCGCCTACGCACACAATTTCTCCGCCGTGCACACCTGCACCGGGTCCGACATCGACAATACAGTCGGCAGCGTACATAGTATCCTCATCGTGCTCAACAACAATAACCGTATTGCCCAAGTCACGAAGTCTTTTAAGCGTGCTCAAAAGTTTTTCGTTGTCACGCTGGTGCAAACCGATACTCGGCTCGTCAAGAATATAGAGCACACCCATAAGACTGCTGCCGATTTGAGTTGCAAGTCTTATACGCTGACTTTCACCGCCGCTAAGCGTTCCTGCAGAACGGGAAAGCGTAAGATAGCCAAGACCGACACGCTGTAAAAAGTTAAGTCGTTCACGGATTTCCTTTACAATCTCGGCAGAAATAATCTTTTCTTTTTCGGTAAACTCAATTGTATCAAGAAATTCAAGCGCAGATACAACGGATTTTTTACAGAAATCCGCAATATTAATTCCGCCGACCGTTACGGCAAGGCTCTCTTTTGAGAGTCTGTCGCCGTTACATTCGTCACAAGGAATTTCAGACATATATGTTTGGATTTCTTCCTTTATCCAATTACTCGAAGTATCCTTGTATCTGCGCTCAAGATTATTTATAATTCCCTCAAATTTTTGCTCATAACTGCCACTGCCGTAAACCGATTTACGGTGAATAGTCAAGGTTTCGTCACCTGTACCGTAAAGCAAAATTTTGATAATTTCAGGTGATAGTTCCGACAACGGTGCGTCAAGTGAAAAATTATATTTTTCGGCAAGTGCCTCAAAGTACATAGCCGCAATGGAACTGCCCTCCATTGCCCAGCCGCTTCCTTTTATAGCGCCCTGTCGCACACTTTTACTCATATCGGGAATAATTTTATTTTCGTCAATCTTAAGAAATACGCCCAAGCCCGTACATTTAGGGCAAGCACCGAACGGATTATTAAAAGAGAACATTCTCGGCGATAAATCTTCAATACTCACACCGTGGTCCGGGCATGAATACTTCTGTGAGAACATTACATCTTCTCTGCCGACAATATTCACAAGAATGATACCGTTTGAAAGTTTAGAGGCGGTTTCTATACTGTCAGAAAGTCTTGAAGTAATTTCAGGCTTTACTACAAGTCGGTCAACAATTACTTCTATATTATGTTTTTTATTTTTCTCAAGCGGAATTTTTTCTGACAAATCATACACAATTCCGTCTGCTCTTACTCTCGCAAAACCAGATTTTCTTGCACTTTCGAGTACCTTTACATGCTCGCCTTTTCTGCCACGCACAACAGGAGCCAAAACCTGAATTTTTGTGCCCTCGTCATAAGACATAATTTTATCTACTATCTGGTCAACCGTCTGCTGTCTGATTTCTCTGCCGCAAACAGGGCAGTGCGGAATACCGACTCTTGCATAAAGCAAACGCAGGTAATCGTAAATTTCGGTTACGGTGCCGACGGTTGAACGAGGATTTTTCGATGTGGTCTTCTGGTCAATGGAAATAGCAGGTGACAATCCCTCAATGCTCTCTACATTCGGTTTGTCCATTTGTCCCAAAAACATTCTTGCATAAGAAGAAAGGCTTTCTACATATCGTCTTTGTCCCTCGGCATAGATGGTATCAAAAGCAAGCGAGCTTTTGCCCGAACCCGAAAGACCTGTTATTACAACAAGTTTATTTCTCGGAATTTCAACATTGACATTTTTCAGATTATGCTCTTTAGCTCCTCTTACTATAATTTTGTCGTGTTCCATCTCTTTCCCCTTTTTCCTTTATTTAGCAATTATAGCCTCTCATAAAGAGAGGCTATAAAAATTATTATTCGTTATCTTTGTTTTCAGCAGTATTTGCATTATCCTCTTCGGATTCGGCATCTTCTGCCTCAACAGGCTCAACATAAGTGCCGTTCATAACAGCCTCAAAGTCATCGCCGCCCATTTTTTCATGCTTAATAAGGTAAGCTGCAACCTCATGAAGTTTATCAATATTATCCTTCAAAATGGTTTCTGCTCTGTCGTAAGCATTGTTGACAATCTCAAGAATAAGCTCGTCAATCTTAGCGGCAGTTTGCTCTGAATAGTCTTGAGTATGACCCATATCTCTGCCAAGGAATACGGCACTGTTGTCTTTGCCGTAACAAATACAGCCGAGTTCCTTAGTCATACCGTACTTTGTAACCATATCACGGGCAGTCTTTGTAGCCTTTTCAATATCGTTAGACGCACCGGTTGAAATATCATCAAGAATGATTGCCTCCGCAACTCTACCGCCAAGACATACTACGATGTCTTCAAGCATTTCTGTGCGTGAGTTGTAAGACTTATCTTCAGACGGCAACGGCATTGTATAACCGCCTGCCATACCTCTCGGAATAATAGAAATCTCGTGAACAGGGTCTTGTGTAGCAAGCTCATGGAAACAGATTGCGTGACCTGCCTCGTGATAAGCGGTAAGTTTCTTTTCCTTGTCGCTCATAACTCTTGTCTTTTTCTCTGCACCGACTACAACCTTGATTGTAGCCTCTTCGATTTCTTCCATAGTAATGGCTTTTTTATTCTTTCTTGCAGCAAGCAAAGCAGCCTCGTTAAGGAGATTCTCAAGGTCTGCACCTGTGAATCCTGCTGTTGTCTTTGCAATAGTCTTGAGCTTAACATCGGGAGCAAGCGGCTTTTTGCGAGCATGTACCTTAAGGATAGCTTCTCTGCCGTTGATGTCAGGATAGCTTACGATTACCTGTCTGTCAAATCTGCCCGGACGCATAAGAGCAGGATCGAGAACATCAGGTCTGTTAGTTGCGGCAATAAGGATAACGCCCTCGTTTGCTCCGAAGCCGTCCATCTCTACAAGCAACTGGTTAAGTGTCTGCTCACGCTCATCGTGACCGCCGCCAAGACCTGCGCCTCTCTGGCGACCTACAGCGTCAATCTCATCAATGAAGATGATACACGGTGAGTTCTTCTTAGCCTGTTCAAAGAGGTCACGAACTCTTGACGCACCGACGCCGACAAACATTTCTACAAAGTCGGAACCTGAAATTGAGAAGAACGGAACGCCTGCCTCGCCTGCAACAGCTCTTGCAAGCAATGTTTTACCTGTACCAGGAGGGCCTACAAGGAGTACACCCTTAGGGATTCTTGCGCCGAGTTTATTATACTTATCCGGAGCTTTAAGGAATTCAACGATTTCTTCAAGCTCTTCCTTTTCTTCGTCTGCGCCTGCAACATCTTCAAATGTGGTTTTGCGCTTTTCGTCATTTGTATTTTTGATTTTAGCCTTGCCGAAGTTCATTTCTTTTCCGCCAAGACCGCCGCCCATTTTCTTCATAATGAATATCCATACAACTACAAAGAGGATTCCCGTTACAAGTATAGGCAAAAATTCATATAAAAGTGTGTTGTCACTGCCTTTGATATAATCATAAGAAACAGCTTCGTCCGCCGATGCGGTGTAAACTGAAATATCGTCAATAAATCTTTCAATATCGGCAAGAGTACCTCTTACAACAACATTTTTTGCTGAGCTTTTGGCATTTTTTCCGTCAGGATCTGTAGCTGTGATATTATCATCCGTTGTATTCTGAACAATGCTGTCAGCTGTAGCGATGTCCTTTGCGGGTTTAAGTTTTACACCCTCTTTAAGTGTAATTTCAATCGCACCTGTTCCGTAGTTGACGGTATAACTCTGAACCTTGTCCTCTTTAAAAAGATTTACCAGTTGAGAGGTTGAGTAACTTTCAGATGAATTTTTGGTCATCAAAAATGCCACACCGAGCACAACCATAACCGCAACAGTGATATAAATAATTATGTTACGCAGTTTTTTGTCCAATAGGAATCACTCCTTTTTATATTATGAATTTAAAAGCGTAATTTTATGTATCCTGTGAATAAACAGACTCCTTAAGAACGCCTACATAAGGGAGATTTCTGTAACGCTCTGCATAGTCAAGTCCGTAGCCTACAATAAATGCGTCGGGAATTACAGAACCGACATAAGCAACATCAATATCGGTAACTCTTCTGTCAGGCTTGTTGAACAATGTACAAATCTTTACAGACGTAGCATTTTTTGCATAAAGATACTGTGAAATAAAAGCAAGTGTTCTGCCCGAGTCCACAATATCCTCAACAATGAGAATATGCTTGCCGTCAACAGAAGTTGAAATATCTTTCTGAATATTAACTCTGCCCGAGCTTACAGTTGAGTTGCCGTAGCTTGAAACAGCAAGAAAATCTATGCTGAAATCAAGGTTTACTTCCCTCATTAAATCAACCATAAACGATACGCAGCCCTTAAGCAAGCCTACCATTATAAAGTCCTTGCCATTATAATCCTTTTCAACCTCTTTTGCAAGCCTTTTCACAATATTTTTAATATCCTGCTCGCTGTAAAGTATTTTTTCGATGTCCTTATGCACAAAAAATCCTCCCTTGTTCACATATTATAATAAATTTTCTTTTTTCTGCACTATAAGATGTCTGAACCGAATTTATCCCCTCACACCACAATATTTCATTATTCACTGCCACAAGCGGAAGTTTATCCCTCAATTCAGACGGAATTTTAAATTCATTCATAGCCTTTCTTAAAGGCTTGATAATATTTCTGTCCTTGAAAAAAATTTTATCGCCCTGTCTGCGTGTGCGTATCACGGCATTTTTCGTTTCTTTTTCGGACATATAAATCGGATTATCGGTTAAATCGTCAAAATCTGTAATTTCTTTTACAAAATATTTTATATTATCAAATGTAAATTCTTTATTAATAACATCGGCAAATAATATTTCTTCGCCGAAATTATTAACAGCTTCGGTATTTTCTATCCGCAGTATTCCCTGTTTTACCACAGCTCGGAAATTACCGCACAAATCAACACAGCCGCTTTCAAAAAGAGCATTATCAATAAGTTCGATATGAATATGCTCGGGAATATCGGCTCCGTTTTCAACACAAATTTTTTTGATTACATTCTGCCGTATGATTTTATCCTGCTCACAAATCTTTTTTGCCGAATATCCGAAAGCAAGTCTGCTGTCGGCAACCGCTTTATCTGTCTGTTTGTCAAGATAAACTGACAGAAGTTTTGCGTCGTCGCACAGTCGCTTTAAAGAAGCTTCAAAACTCGGATTTATCTTTTTCAGCTCGGTGATTACATTATGACGGATTTTGTTTCTTGTGTAATCATCGGTAAGGTTTGTGCTGTCGGTCACATAATCAAGTGAATTTTCACGGCAGTAATTTTCAATGTACGCTCTGTCGCACAAAATCAGCGGTCTGATTATATAATCTCGCCTTTCGGGAATTGCACAAAGTCCGTTAAGCGATGTGCCCCTTACAAGGTTAATCATCAGCGTTTCCGCATTATCGGAAAGCGTGTGTGCAGTTGCGATTTTACAGTTAAGCTTTTTGGAAAGCTCGTCAAATTCTTTATATCTGACATTCCTTCCACAAAGCTCCGTACTGATTTTTTCTTTCTCCGCTATTGACGGAACATTTATTTTTTTTACAAAAAGTTTGACGGAAAGTTTTTTACAAAATTCTCTGCAAAATTCTTCATCTCGCTCTGCCTCTTCGCCCCGTATCATATGATTAATATGGATTGCGTATAATGTAAGATTATATTTTTCTTTTACAGAACAAAGCATATGAAGAAGTGAAACCGAATCTGCTCCGCCCGAAAGCGCAACGGCAACGGAATCATTTTTTTCAATCAGCTTATATTTATTTACAGCCGTAAAAAAAGGATTACTCACTTCTGTCCTCCGTACCTGTAAATCTCATAAACTCACCCTGCCAATGCATTTTTACCGTACGAGCCTCGCCGTGACGGTTTTTGGCTACAATACACTCACCCGAATTTTGATCTGCGCCCTGCGGAGAATCGTCCTCGTTTTTATCGTAATATCCCTCACGGTAAAGAAAAAGTACGATGTCGGCATCCTGCTCAATAGAACCCGAATCACGCAAGTCGGAAAGCTGCGGTCTGTGGTCGGTACGCTGTTCGCTTGCACGGGAAAGCTGTGACAGTGTGATAACGGGAACATTCATTTCTTTTGCAAGAATTTTAAGATTTCTTGTGATTTCAGAAATTTCCTGAACTCGGTTATCTATTCTTCTGCCGCTGCCCATAAGCTGTAAGTAGTCAATAATTACAAGGTCAAGTTTTCTCATTCGTCTTAACTTTGATTTCATTTCGGTAATGGTAATACCCGGTGAATCGTCAAGATAAAGCTCCGACTTGCCGAGAATATCGCTTGCCGGAATAAGTCTGTCCCATTCCTCATCGTTTAGCTTACCTATTCTCAGCTTTGTACCTTCAATAAGAGCCTCTGCCGACAATAAACGGCTGGCAAGCTGTTCTTTTGACATTTCCAAAGAGAAAAAAGCAACCGTTTTTTTAGCCGTACAGGCAACATATCGTGCAATATTCAGCGCAAAACTCGTTTTACCCATACCCGGACGGGCGGCGAGCAAAATAAGGTCGCTTCGGTTAAGACCCGTAATTACTCGGTCAAGGTCGCCGATACCCGTAGAAACAGGTTTCATACTGTCGTCTGTTGTGCTGTTGAGAGCGTCAAGTCTGTCAAAAGTCTGCATAATAACAGAGTTAATTCTCTCAAGTCCCTTTTTCTCGTTACCCTGTCTTATGTCAAAGATTTTCTGCTCGGCAGAGTCGATAATAACAGATGTATCTTCCGTGCCTGCCGTAGCGTCATCAATGATTTCTCTTGCAGCGGTAATAAGCCTGCGGATATTGTATTTATCTCTTATAACCTCCGCATAAGCCTCGGCATTGGATATTGACGGACAGTTGTTTACAAGGTCATAAAGATATGTCTTGCCTGTCGTTTCGTCAAACGAACCTGTCTGCTTAAGTTTTTCAAGCAATGTGACAAAGTCGATTTTGCCGCCGAAGTTGACCATCTCGGTCATCGTCTTGAAAATCAGCTTATGCAGTGAAACATAAAAATAATCGGGGGACTTGATGTATTCAATTACTTTATCAAAAACATCGCTTTCAAGAATAATCGCACCAAGCAGTGCCTGTTCAGCTTCGGGACTGTACGGCATATGAAGTCCGTCGTAGCTACTTGAAATTTGATTATCCGCCATTTGTCACCCCTCCTTTGCAATCGTAAATAAAATCAAGCCTCTGATACCTTAACGGTAATGTTTGCAACAATACCCGAATAAAGTTTTACATCGGCTTTATAAGAACCGAATTCTTTAATATCACTTTCAAGAACAACCTTACGCTTGTCTATGTTGATATTATACTGTTTTTTGATTTCCTCGGCAACCTGCTTTGCGGTAATGCTGCCGAAAAGTTTGCCGCCCTGACCTGCTTTTGCTTTCATCTCAAAGGTTTTGCCCTCAAGCTGTGCTTTATAACCCTCTGCCTGCTTTTTCTCGGTAGCAATCTTAAAGTTCTTTGAGTTTTCAGCGTTTCTATATTCATTCATAGCCTGTGCATTTGCCTCTCTTGCAAGGTTCTTAGGAAGAAGAAAATTTCTTGCATATCCGTCAGAAGCATTTACAAGGTCGCCTTTTTTGCCAAGTGCCTTAACATCCTGCAAAAGTATTACTTTCATAATTGTCGTTCCTTTCTGCTATTTGCAACTTGCATCCTCAAGATTTGTATCTATAACTTCGATAAGCATCTTGAGAGCCTGTTCTTTATTTATATCACTAAGCTGTGTAGCCGACATTGTCTGATGTCCGCCACCGCCGAGCTTTTCCATAATAATCTGCACATTTACAGCGCCAAAGCTGCGTGCGGAAATACAAATTTTACCGCCGCTTTCATAAATTACAAAAGAGGCTTTTACATTTTCAAGCGTGAGTAATTCGTCTGCTGCCTGCGCAGAGGCAAGTCTTACATCACCGTCAGCGCCCTTTGCGATTGAAATTGCGCAGTTTCTGTATATTTTTGCATCGCATACTATGCTTACTTTTTCACGGTAAGTTTCAATTGAATCGGAGAACATCTGCTTTACATTGATTGTAGTAGCGCCTCTTCTCCTCAAATATGCGGCTGCTTCAAAGGTTCTTACACCTGTTTTTAAAACAAAATTCTTTGTATCAAGCATAATACCCGCAAGCAAAGCGTCCGCCTGTGCATATCCGATTGCTTTATCATCAATGCAGCTGATAATCTCGCTGCACATTTCACACGCAGACGAAGCAAACGGCTCGTGGCAGAAAACAAGTGCGTTATCTATATAATTAACCGCTCTGCGATGATGGTCAATAACAATGACCTTTTTACATTCATCGTAAAGCTGTGGACTTTCAAGAGAATTTCTCAAATGAGTATCAACAATGATAAGCAAAGTCTTTGGTGTAACCTGTTTCATTGCCTCATCGGGGGTAATAAATATATCTTTTCCTATGTTTTTCTCTGCATAATCAATCAGCTTTTCAGCCATAGTTTTTGTTTTATCAACAACTATTTTTGAATACAGATTAAAAGATTTTTCCATAACCGACTGCATACCGATAGCCGCACCGATACAGTCAAGGTCAGAAAATCTGTGTCCCATAACAAAAACTTTATCGCAATCGTTTATCGTACGCTTGATTGCATTTGCAATAACACGCATACGCACCTTGCTGACCTTTTCGGAAGTAGCGGAAGTACCTCCGAAAAATTCGTAAATATTGTTGCTTATAATAGCAACCTGATCTCCGCCTCTGCCAAGCGCCATATCAAGCGCCTTTCTCGCATTGGTTTCGCTGTCTTTGAGAGAGTTTATGCCTCTGCACAAACCGATAGATACCGTAGCGGTATGCTGACCCGCTTTTATGCCGTGAATTTCCTGTAATATCGGGAATTTTTGTTCAACAAGTTTGTCAACATCGGTTTCTTTAAAGATAATCATATAACGGTTATTGCCGATTATCTTAAACAAAGCGTTATACTCGTTCGCCCATCTCTGCAAGAACGACTGAACATTCAGAGAAACCTCGGAATAAATTTCATCGGATTCGTTTGAAAAGTCATCGCTGTTATCAAAAGTAATAATCGCTACACAAGGACGGGTTGCATTGTACTCACGCATAATTTGCCTGTAATATGTATTCTCCACAAAATAACAAACATATCCCTCGTTTGTAGAGATGACAAAGCCTACAAATTCATTGCCGTTGCAGGCGGTTTCAAATGTTTCGTGGTCGGCGACATCTGTTATTTTCTTGCCGCCTATGTAAGGCGAAATCATATCGCCTTCGGGATTTTTACCGTTGCAGAACTGCTTTCTGAACCTTGTATTGCTCCAAATTATCTCGCCCTCTGCACCAAGCACCGTGACGGGAATTTTGTATTTATCAAGAAATTCGGGATTAAATCCGTTGATTTTCTCGGCTGTACTGCGAACGGTGGTAGCTATATAGTTACGAAAGCGAAGGGTCGAAACGACAACTATACCTGCGGTTACAACCGACACGGCAATCTCAATGTAGCAAAGCACCGGGTCATAGCTGTATGATGCAAAAGACATAGCAAGCATTGCAACCGAAAATATAACAAATGTCGGCATAGTCGTAAAACTTTTCTTCTTCAATTCAAACCCTTCCTTTCGTAGATTTTTAATTATACTTCCTGTAAAATCGGAAGAATCATTGGGGTTCTGCGTGTTTTTTGTGAGATAAGTTTGGAAACATCATCTTTAATTCTGTTCTTGATTATACCCCACTCATGAATGTTGTTGTCTGCACAATCTTCAAGAATGTTGTTTGCAACCTGTCTTACCTCGTCAAGCAAACCCTCGCTCTCACGAACATATACAAAGCCTCTTGATACAATATCAGGGCCGCTGATAACATGACCGTCATAAACATCGAGAGATGCAACGATAATGATAAGTCCGTCCTGTCCGAGGTGCTTTCTGTCACGAAGTACAATACTTCCGACATCACCTACTCCAAGACCGTCAACAAATACCTTTCCCGCAGGTACGGCAGGCAATTCTTTCATATAGTTTTCGTTGATTTCAATGCAGCTGCCGACATCGCCGATATAAATATCTTTTCTGTCCATACCGAGGAACATAGCAAGATCGGCGTGTTTTCTTAGGTGCTTTTGCTCGCCGTGAACAGGGATAAAGTACTTCGGTTTTACAAGTTTATGAATAATCTTAAGTTCTTCCTGACAAGCATGTCCCGAAACATGAACTTCATACATTGATTCGTAAACGACCTTACAGCCCTTTTTGAGGAGTTCGTCAACAACATTTCCGACTGTTTTTTCGTTACCGGGAATAGGATTGGCAGAAATGATAATAAAGTCACCCTCGCCGACCATAACTTTGCGGTGGTCTGAATATGCCATTCTTGACAACGCACTCATCGGTTCGCCTTGACTGCCTGTAGTAACAAGAACAATTTGCTCTCTCGGGTATCTGTCAAGCATATCAAGGTCAATTAAAATATTTTCAGGCACGCTAAGATAGTCGAGCTCGCTTGCTACAGCCATATAATTGACCATACTTCTGCCCGAAAAAGCTACCTTTCTTCCGTATTTTTCCGCACAATTAATAATCTGCTGTACTCTGTTTACATTTGAAGCAAAGGTAGCAATAATAATTCTGTCGTGCTCCGCTCTTCTGAAAAGATTGTCAAAACTATCCGAAACCGTGCGTTCGGTCTGTGTGTAACCGGGACGCTCTGCGTTTGTGCTTTCAGCAAGAAGAGCCAATACGCCCTCATCGCCTACACGGGCAAACGCCGACAAATCAATCATATCGCCTGTAATAGGTGTGCAGTCAATTTTAAAGTCGCCTGTATGCACAATTGTGCCTGCGGGTGTGCGGATAGCAAATGCAACCGCATCCGGAATTGAGTGGTTTACATGGATAAACTCAACGCTCATACAGCCGAGTTTAATTGTTTCGCCTGCATTAACTCTGTTAAGGCTTGACTCATTATAAAGGCTGTGTTCCTTGAGTTTGTTGCCTACAAGTCCGAGAGTAAGCGCAGTTCCGTAAATTGGAATATTCACTCTGCCAAGTAAGAACGGAAGTCCGCCGATGTGGTCTTCGTGACCGTGAGTAAGCACAATACCTCTGATTTTGTCTTGATTCTGTTCGATATAAGTAAAATCAGGGATAACGAGGTCAACACCGAGCATATCTCCGTCAGGGAAAGCCATACCGCAGTCAACAAGAATTATATCGTTCTCGCACTCAATCATTGTAATGTTCTTTCCGATTTCGTTAAGCCCGCCAAGGAAAGCAATCTTTACAGACGGCTTGTTTTTAATCGGTTTAAACTGTTTTTGATAAGGCTTTTTGCGGTAATTCTTTGAATATTTAAAATTTTTATTACCGCCCTTAAAAGTACCTCCCTTAAAAGATTCGGATGCTCCCTTGCCCTGCGACGGCTTGTAAGAAGACCCTCCGTAATTTTTTTTACCTTTTGAGTACTTATTGTAGCTGTTGCTTTTTCTTCGATTATCGTACTTAAATTCTGTACTCACAAATTTACCTCCATATTTCTTAAAATTTATTAAAATTAACATTTCACACAATACAGGCATAAATTCCTTTTGTATGTATCAAAATATAAAGCCTGAAAATTCGTAATAAATACAAAGTTCTGATATAAAACGGTCATATCAGCAAAATGAAATATTAATTATTATATATAAGTATAAATATATTTTGAATCCGTATTTAATACAGATTAAATCCTAATTGTAATCTTCTTTATTGTACCGCAAATCAAAGAGCAATGTCAAGCGTGTTAAAGAATTAAAAGACAATTTTAATATTACATTTAAGTAAACATTCCATATATTTCTATTTTAGTATGCTCAATATTTGAATTTTAAAATCATAATTACGGAAGATTTTAAAATTAAGAATTATGATTTAATAAATTCCGTAAATAATATAATTAAATTGAAAAAATAAACATAAAATATGGTTGCATTTGGTGATTTTGCGTATTATAATATAGGTTGAACATCAGCTAAGGAGAATTGCAAATGAAACAAGTTGAAATTTTTACAGACGGAGCTTGCAGCGGCAATCCGGGACCCGGTGGCTGGGGTGCGATTTTGAGATATAATGAGCACGAAAAAGAAATCTCGGGAGGAGAAGCCGTCACCACAAACAACCGTATGGAAATTAGTGCCGTAATCGGTGCGCTTTCACTCCTTAAAGAGCCTTGCAATGTAACTCTGTACAGCGATTCTCAATATGTTTGCAACGCATTAAAGCTCGGTTGGGCTAAAAAATGGAAAGCAAACGGTTGGATGCGCAACAAAAAAGAAAAAGCACTTAATCCCGAGCTTTGGGACAAGCTGCTGTCTTTATGTGACATTCATAATGTTGATGTTGTATGGGTAAAAGGTCACGCAGGACATCCCGAAAACGAGCGTTGCGACCGTTTGGCGGTTGCCGAGGCGCACAAGTTTTCAAAAACCTGACTGACCGATTTTTATATAGATATAGATAGGAGATTATCAAGTATGAGATATATTTATGCAGACAACTCCGCTACAACAGCTATATCGCCTACAGTGCTTGAAAAAATGATGCCCGTACTCACCGAGTACTACGGCAACCCGTCAAGCCTTTACAGAATAGGCGGTAAAGCCAAGGAAATTCTTGAAAACTCAAGAGAAAATATAGCAAAAAACCTTGGTGCTGCTAATGCTAATGAGATATACTTCACCTCAGGCGGCAGTGAATCTGACAACTGGGCATTAAAGGGCGTTTGCAGAGCCCTTAAGGCAAAAGGCAAAAAACACATTATCACTTCTAAGTTTGAGCATCACGCTATTCTTCACACATGCCAGACTCTTGAAAAAGAGGGCTTTGAGGTAACTTACCTTGATGTGTACGAAAACGGTATTGTTCACCCCGAAGATGTAGAAAACGCTATCAGAGAAGATACAGCTATTGTATCTATTATGTATGCAAACAATGAAATCGGTACTATCCAGCCAATTACCGAAATCGGAGCAATTTGCAAAAAGCACAAAGTAATTTTCCATACCGACGCTGTTCAGGCTGCCGGCTATGTAAAAATAAATGTTCAGGAGCAGAATATTGATATGCTTTCAATGACTGCTCATAAATTACACGGACCTAAGGGCATCGGACTTCTCTATGTAAGAAGAGGTATCAGATTAGAGAATTTAATTGACGGCGGTGCTCAGGAAAGAAATAAAAGAGCCGGTACAGAAAATGTTGCGGGAGTAGTAGGTCTTGACGCAGCTCTTCAGGAAGCCGTTGACACAATGGACGAAAGAAGAGAGCATCTTGAAAAATTGCGTGACAGACTTATTGACGGACTCCTCAAAATTGAGCGTTCAAGAGTAAACGGCGACAGAGTTCACCGCTTACCGGGCAATGTAAATATGTGCTTTGAGGGCATTGAAGGCGAAAGCCTGCTCTTAAGACTTGATATGAACGGAATTTCGGCGTCTTCGGGTTCAGCTTGTACTTCGGGTAGCCTTGACCCAAGCCATGTTCTTCTCGCTATCGGTCTTCCTCACGAAATCGCACACGGCAGTATGCGTCTTTCTTTCTCGGCAGAGCTTACAGACGAAGATGTTGACTATATGCTCGAGGTTATTCCGCAGGTTGTAACATACTTAAGAAATATGTCACCTCTCTGGGAAAAAATTAAAAAGCAAGAGGCTCAAGAAGCCCTTAATAAATAAACAGGAGGCTTAGTTATGGCTTATTCAGAAAAGGTAATGGACCACTTTGCCAACCCAAGAAATGTTGGTGAAATTCCTGATGCCGACGGAATCGGTGAAGTTGGTAACTCAAAATGTGGCGACATTATGAAAATGTATATCAAAGTTAAGGACAACACTATTGTAGATGTTAAGTTCAAAACTTTTGGTTGCGGTGCAGCTATTGCTACAAGCAGTATGGCAACAGAGCTTATCAAGGGTAAATCTATTGATGAGGCTTTAAAACTTACAAACAAGGCAGTTATGGAGGCTCTTGACGGACTTCCACCTGTAAAGGTTCACTGTTCCGTACTTGCCGAGCAGGCTATCAAGGCTGCTCTTGCAGACTACTACAAAAGAAACGGTATCGACCCAACTCCTATCATAGGTGAAATCGGCGACTGCGATGATTGTCATTGCCATTAATCAAAATTTTAGGACAGGCTTTGTGCCTGTCCTTTTTTGTTGTTTCTTTATCAAAAGTTGAGCTAAATTATAATTTAGCCGAGTGTAGGTCGGGGAATTGAAATTTAGCTAACGCTAAATCATCCTTCCAAAAACAAAAAAGTTTACTCAATTTTTTCAAAAATTGCGGG
>ULRE01026206.1_pt1 | contig 14448 bp, 11 predicted proteins | sample 1955141 | NCBI WGS metagenome assembly ULRE01 (sample SAMEA4835674, study PRJEB28245) | human gut metagenome | biome: gut microbiome; material: fecal sample | place: Denmark | collected 2008
GGGACATGGCAAGGACATGTTCAAGGGAATGTCACCGGAAGCACCATATGAGAGCAGATATTTTTCGGTATTAATGGATGGCAGTGGAAATGTCAGTACAATAGATACGGGGAAAATTGCAGGAACCGATACGGACGAGGCGGCTGAGTATGCCGCAAAAGTATTAGAATGCGGAAGAACCTCCGGATTTATGGGACAGTACAGATTTGGGATTAAGGATAAGGACAATGGCAAGCTTATAATATTTTTATACTGTGGAAGAGAACTCTCGAATTTCCGTGCCGTGCTGCTTATAAGCGTGGGAATATCGTTTGTCGGAATGCTTGCCGTGTTTTTGCTGCTCATCTTTTTCTCAGGAAGGATAGTGAAGCCGGTGAGCGAGAGTTATGAGAAGCAGAAGCGGTTCATAACCGATGCAGGGCATGAGATTAAGACGCCTCTCACGATAATTGATGCCGATGCAGAGCTGGTGGGCTTAGATTGTGGTGAGAATGAATGGCTTGAGGATATTAGGAAGCAGACTAAGAGATTGACGGCACTTACAAATGACCTGATTTATCTCGCAAAGATGGAGGAGGGGCAGAAGAGTTCGACAAAGATTGAGTTTCCGTTGTCGGATGTCGTTGAGGAGACAGCGGAGTCTTTCAGGGCAAGAGCCGTCAATGAAAATAAGAAGCTGGATATTGATATACAGCCGGAAATAACATACTGCGGTGATGAGAAGGCAATACGCCAGCTTGTGTCCATTCTTGTCGATAACGCGGTAAAGTATTCGGATGGAATCAAAATCATAAGCGTGAAGCTGGAGGGGCAGGGCGGTACATCTAAGTTATCAAAGGGGTTCAGGCTGCAGGTGTTTAACAGCTGCGAACATATAGAGCCGGAAAGCGTAAAGCATCTGTTTGACAGATTTTACAGAGCGGAGCAGTCACGCAATTCACAGACAGGCGGATACGGAATAGGACTCTCTGTCGCAAAGGCGGTTGTCGATGCACATAAGGGAAAGATAACGGCGGACACAGCCGATGGGAAATCACTCAGAATAACCGTTGTAATGTAACAAAGCACACGGCTGCATCAAAGCTGAAGCTCTACGATGCACCGTGTGCTTTGTTCATTAAAGAATTGCTTTTTATTTGTTAAGTCTTAACATCTCAGTGTAAGCTAACAGGAATGGACCTACGCCTTTGGCGTCATCCTTTACAATCGGCTCTGACATGTAGTAGTCGAAGGTTCCGGAACGCATCTGCTTGCCGCCGAGACCTGCCACGAGGCAGATTCCGCCAAGATGCATCTCGCCGTTCTCATCGGATGAGAGATACTTATCACATACGCCGTTGAATGCCTTGATGCCATACTCACGATAGTTCTCAGGCAGGAAGCCGAGGCGGACACCCTTTAAGAGTGCATAAGCCATGATAGAGCTTCCGCTTGTCTCAAGGTAGTTAGGTTCAAGCTTGCCATAGTTGACAACCTGATACCACATACCGCTCTCATCCTGATACTTGAGCATTGCGTCCATGAGTTCCCTGAAGGTCGTCTTGAGAAGCTCAGTGTCATCACACTCGTCAGCCTTATCGATGGTGTCGAGAAGAGCCATTGAATACCAGCCGAGTGCGCGGAGCCAGAAATTCTGTGACAGACCGGTAACCGTATCACACCAGAACATCTCACGTGAGTGGTCATAGGCATGCTTGTAAAGACCTGTGACAGGGTCTTTCATGTTCTTTATCACATTCTTAAACTGAAGGAATATGTCATCATAATTCTTCTTGTAGTTAAAGCGTGTCTCATATTCCATATAGAAAGGCTGACACATATACAGACCGTCGAGCCATACCTGATTAGGATATATATTCTTATGCCAGAAGCTGCCCTCAGCGGTGCGTGGCATGAGCTTAATCTGGCTGTAGATGAGGTCAATTGCCTTGCGGTATTTCTCCTTGCCTGTGAGGTCGTAGAGCTCAAAGAGAGTCTTTCCGGCATTCACATTGTCAATATTGAGTTCGGATACATCATATCCGTCGATTGTTCCGTCATCGTGTACACGGTAATCGATAAATGCATCGGCAAAATCGAAATACTCCTGCTTTCTGGTGATTGAGTACATTTCAAGAAGTGCCTTGATCATACAACCGTCAATATAATTCCAGGTGGACTTAAGCCCCTGCATAATCTTTTCAATATTCCAGATAGGCTTATCCGGTGTGCTCTTTGTGAGCAGCTCTTCGATGTATCTGTCGATAACACTGTAATCCATAGTCTGTCCTCCAAGTTTAGCCATTTTTTTAATGTTACAAGTATTATATAGGGAAAAAGGGAGCAACACAATGAGTAATAATACTCATTATGGTTAGATAAGAAGCTTTGATTTCTCCTTGTTCTTATCAATTATGCGGTTGAGCCTGCGGAACGGGATTGCGCCCACAAGTCCGATGAATAGCGATACAAGCAGATATACGGCAAGCTTTGCGATATATACCCGGTAGTCGTTCTCATATAAGCCTGCAACAGCCTCCTTCATTGCATTCATTCCGAACTGGAACGGGAGATATGCATATATCTTGTGGAATATCTCAGGAAGAGTCTCAATTGGGAAAGTGCAGCCTGCACCTGCAACCTGCACAACCATTATAACTACGGCAAGTGCTTCACCTATGACGCCGAGTGCGACGGTAAGCGAGTAAATAAAAAGTGTAAATACAAAGCTGCACATTGCACCTGCGAACCAGAACATTACAGGGTGTTCACACTGGATGCCTATAAAATGAAGGTCGCCGAGTATGGTGATGAGTGTCTGGAGCTGACCTACAAGGAAGAAGAGTATGTATCTTCCAAAGTAAGCATGGCGAGGACATATACCCGTTGTGCCCGGAATCGGGTGAACCTTGACATGCACGATGGCTACAAGGATGAGTGCTCCGACCCAGAGAGCAAGTACCGTATAGAAAGGAGCCATTGCGGAACCGTAGTTCTCGATAGGATACAATCGCACGGTGTCCAGTGATACGGGTTCGGATGCGAATTCACCGAGAAGTTCAGGGTTGGTATCCATTATCTCTATGAGCTTGTTGTAATTTTCGTTGTCTGCCAGCTCGGACATGTTGGCTGTCAATGTGTTAATGTAGTCTGCAAGGTCAGTTGCAAGCTGAAGAGTTGTATCTAAGTTAGTGTTGCCATCGGACAGAGTATCCGAGTATGAAGTTAAGACTCTGTCAGTGGCTGCCAAATTAAGATTAAAGCCCGAAAGTGCATTTACGGTTGTGTTGAGTGCTGACTGGGCACTTGTTATTGTTGAACTTAACTGAGGCTTGACGGAATTGGAATAGGTGTTTCTCAGTGTTTCAATGTCATTTGAGCAGCGGTCAATCTCTGTCTGTATTTTCTCTATAAGAGCGTCCGTGTTGCAGACAGCAATGGCGGATGTCTGTCCGACACGGTCGGTGTCGTCCTTGAGTGTGTCGAATTGATTTCTTATGGTCTCAATCTGCTTGTTAATTTCCTCGTCGCCCTTTGATTCAATACCCGATACGGAACTGTTGAATATTTCTTTGGCGTAAGGTATCATTGTGGACACAGAATTAATTCCGTTTAATACAACCTTGGATGCGGTCTGTGCGGACGAGAGGTCACTGTTGACCACATTGGATATCATCGTGAGTGTACTGTCTATCATGTCAAGACTTGAAAGCATCATGTCGGATACGGTGTTGACCGTCGAACTCGCATTGTTTACCATCGACTGCATTCCTATGAGAGAAGCCTTGCTGCTGTCGAGTACGGTGTTGAGGCTTGGAAGCATAAGCTGTGTAGTGGCAATTATGTTTTGAGCTGAATCCATGATTCCCTTGAAGGATGAGAGAATGTTGATATAGTTATCCATGTCAGCCGCAAGCTCTGTGAGCTTATCGGTCATGGTGTCTGCAATGCTTACACCGTCAGAGTCCGTTGCAGATATAACGTTTCCTGCCTTCATGGCTGACTCGGCGAGTGTGCTTATGAACGTCGCATTTACCTGCTGCCTTACCGTTTTCTGAGCCTTCTGTGTTATCTTAGGAGCGATGGCATTTTTCTTTCCGTTCTCATAGTAGATAATCTGAGGATGCTCTAAGTCACCGCTTAGGAAGCTCACCATATCCGCTGAGAAGGTTGAAGGGATAACAAGTGCGGCATAATAATCACCTGCTTTCACGCCTTCGATTGTCGAGGCAGCATCCTCCGTGAATACCCAGCCGATAGTATTGTTAGACTCAAGAGCCTGGACGACGGTGGCTCCTATATTGATTTCAAGACCTGATATTTCGGCTCCGGCATCCTCGGATACAACAGCAACCTTGATGTTGCCCGTTGAGCTCGGTCCGTAAGGATCCCAGTTGGAAAAAATGTTAAACCATGCGTATAATGCCGGAAGGATGGAAAGACCGAGAATTATGACCACGGCGATAACATTGGTGGATATTTTTTTCATATCATTGGTAAATACTTTAAATATCTTATTCATTAAAAATATCCTCCTTTACTTTCTTCTTATCCTTCTTTTTGGCTTTTTTGTTCTTTTTCTTGTCTTTAGCTTTCTTTTTGTTCTTATTCTTTTTCTTTTTGTCCTTCTTTCCGTCTTTCTTTTTCTTCTTGTCCTTATTGTTCCTGCCTGAGCCTTCATCAGAGAGTTCATTCTCCTCGTCAAGACTTTCCTTTATAAGGTCGGTGTCAATTTCAGGGACGAAGTCTTCGGCACCTTCTTCATCCTCATCGGATATGGCGACGGAAGCTTTGGCTGATGCTATTATGTCACGCGCCTCAGCTTTTGCGCTTGCGAGTCTGGCGTTCATGTCATTAAGCCCGGACTCAAGAATAGGGACGGGTTCTGCATCGTTGCCTGTGATTGCATTGACACGGTGCTGGAGGCTGTAATCTCCGTATTCAACAACGATAAGATAGGCTGATATGGCAAAGAGGGATACAATCCACAAGATGAGCCATATAACCTTGTTGCTGTCTGTAATAAACATAAGTGAAAGAAAAATCATAGGTATGATAAGCACGCACAGGAGCCCGATTCGTATTCTCTTAAGATTCTGCTTATGAAGATTGTCCTGAAAATCGACCAGTTCGTCGTATATGTCAGGGTTATTCTGCTTGGCTTTCTTCAATTTTGACATAGTATTCTCCTTAATTTATGGAATATTTTGCATTTACATCATTCCGGTGTCTTCCATGCGTTCCTCAACAAAGTGATTAATCTTCATGAAAGGAATGCGGATTACAAGTCCTATAACAAGTGCGGCAACGGCGAACAGCATGAGCTGGGCGAGGTTGGCGATATATGCGGTTCCGTACATGCCTGCCACTGTCTCACGCATCGCATTGATTGCGTAAGGGAATGGGAAGAAAATGTATATGTTCTGGTATACCTGCGGAAGCATCTCGATAGGGAAGGTTCCGCTCGAACCGGCAATCTGGAGAACCATTACAACAACCGCGAGTGCTTTTCCAAGGTCGCCAAAGGAGATTGCAAGTGAATATATAAGCAGTGTAAAAGTAAAGCTTGCCAGTACGGCAACAAGATAAAATAATCCCGGCTCTAATACCTGACTGTGAAGAAGATGTATGTCACCTATTGCCACAATAGCTGCCTGAATCTGTCCAAGCACGAAGAAGGTGAGATAGCGGCCGAAGAACAGGTGTCTCGGCTTTACGTTCTCAAGTCCGTCGGCGTCGGCATGTACCTTAACAAGTGATACAAGAAGTGTTCCGCCTACCCACAGAGCAAGTATGGTATAGAAAGGAGTCATACCTGAACCATAGTTTTCAACAGGATATATCTCCTCTGTTGTCATGTTAACAGGTTCGGCAAAGAATTCACCGTATGTCTCGGAATCACCTCCGAGGAACTGTGTAACCATATTTATCTTGTCGCTCTCAGAAGTGCTGTCCATCCAGTCGATTACCTCGTCAAGCTCAGCTATGACATTGGCGATAACGGTCTGTATCTGTGAAAGGCTTTCATTTGACTTGTCAACAGTGGTCTCGACACCTGAAAGTATCTCCGTTGCGTCATTGAGAGCACTTGTGAGGCTGCTCATGATGCTGTTGACGCTTGAGAGTGTCTGTGATATTGAATCGTTGAGACTTATAAGCTGTGGCTCAACGCTGTTGACATAGCTGGAGTTAAGGTCGTCTATCTGCTTTTTGCAGGAGTCGATGGATGACTTGATGCCGGATATCAGGTTATTGACGGCAGCCTGTGTGAGTGTTCCGTTTCCTGCCTGCGAGGTGATTGCGGAGACGGTATTTAAAAGCTGGGTTACAACGGCATCGAGAACTCCGAGCTCAGGAACCTCAACTGACTCCGACTGTCCGGCGTAGTACTTGGCTACAAGCACCTTGAGGGTTTTCATCTGTGTGCTGAGCTGCGTTATATCGGCGTTTAACTGCGACACGCTGTTGGCAAGTGCCTGTGAATCCTGTGCGAGAGTTGTGGTGTCAAGCAGAGCGGATATATTGTTAAGAGATTCCGACATATCATTAAGTGTGGACTTGAATTGCTCGCTGAAGGTGTTCAGTGCAGCTCTGCTGTTGGAGAAAGAAGCCTGGGCATTGCTTAAGCTTGACGTTGCGCTGCTTATGCCGGAGGCAAGGCTGCTTATCTCAGAGCTTGTATCACTCAGATTGCCGGTAAGCTGAGTGTTGCCGTTAACCAACAATGTGAGTGTATCATTGTATGCTGAGAGATTCTCCTGAAGGCTTACAAGCTTGTCGTGAAGAGTTGCCGTGCGCTCGCCCTCGTTAATGTCATCTGATACGGTGTTGGTCTGGGTGAAGATTGTGCTCACGACAACCTCTATGAACTTGGTATTGATTGTCTGCTGGAGTGAGCCGACTGCCGTGTCCGTAATCTTGGTGGCGATGGCATTCTTCTTCTCGTTCTCATAATATGTAATTGAAGGGTGCCTGAAGTCTGTGTCGAATACCGTATACATGCTCTCGGTAAAATCGGAGCCTATCGTGACGCATGCGTAGTAGTCGCCGGCCTTGACGCCTGCTATCGCCTCCTCCAATGTGTCGCACGCAATCCAGTCTATGCTGTCGTTGGTCTCTAACTCCTTGAGGACATCCGCACCCATATTCTTATAGGTGCCGTCGGAGAGTGTGCAGCCCTCATCGGCTGAGGCTATTGCAATCTTGATGTTGGATGTATTGCCGTAAGGATCGTGGTTGGAGTAAATGTTAAACCACGCATACAGAGACGGCAGTATACATAGACCGAGTGCAATCACGAGGGCAAAAGGGCTTCTCACAAGCCTCTTTAAGTCGCGGACAAAGATGGTAAATATGTTTTTCATGATTATATCCTTTCCTTTTACTGAGAGCTTCCTTATTAAGATGATGTTGGGGTCAAAACATGTTACGAATTACCTTAACTTTATTATAAAGGTTATATGCTTACAGTCAATGTGATATTGTAACAATAAGTGTTCGGTCAACGTCCTTTATGATAGCATATATTACATAAATGACCAGTGGTCATTCTATAAAATTTTTATTAAATTTATTGTTTTCCCTATTTTCAACCGGTGTTTCGTACTATATAAATGAATAAAAAGTACCAGATAAAATATTTTTTGGGCTTGCATTTTTAAATTTTGTGAGTAAAATATGTGAATGTATTAGTGAGTGCAAAAACGGCACCCGCATTCTACATAAAACTAAATAAAAAGAAAGGAGTGAGTTCATGGGAGATTTGAAGGAAAAGATAATGGAAGAACTCAACTGCGAGACAGTCTTTACCATTCATATCGGAAATTTTAATATTCCGATTGCCGAGTCGACGGTGATTACATGGGTTATCATGGTTATTCTTTTGGTACTGTGTATTTTCCTCACAAGAGGACTTAAGGTTAAGAATGTAAGTAAGAGACAGCTTGTAGCGGAATCCATTGTGGGATGGCTTGAGAAGTTCGTAATCGGAATGACAGGGGAAGAAGGAAAAGCTTTTGTACCTTATCTGTGTTCAGTACTTCTGTACATAGGCTTTGCCAATCTGATTGGACTTTGCGGAGTTAAGCCTCCGACTAAGGATCTCAATGTAACGGCAGCCCTTGCCGTCATGAGTATTGTGCTTGTACAGTATGCAGGAATACATAAGAAGGGCTTTAAGGGGTGGCTTAAGAGCTTTACACAGCCTATGGCGATTGTCACACCGATCAATATCCTTGAGTTATTCATCAAGCCGCTTTCACTTTGTATGCGACTTTTTGGTAACGTGTTAGGTGCGTTCGTCATTATGGAGCTGTTAAAGTCTTTAATTCCGGTTGTATTGCCGGTACCATTCAGCTTTTACTTTGATATTTTTGACGGTTTAATTCAGGCATACGTATTTGTATTTTTAACATCACTTTATATTAAGGAAGCAGTCGAAGAGTAGGACTGCATACACCACAAATTATAATATCAACATGCCGCAGGGCGGCAGAACGGAGGAAAATATGGGAATTGCATTAGGAGCAGGAATTGCAGCATTAGCATGTATAGGAGCAGGTATCGGTATCGGTATCGCAGCAGGTAAGGCAACAGAGGCAGTCGCAAGACAGCCTGAGGCAGAGAGCAAGATCACAAAGCTTTTACTTTTAGGTGGTGCGCTTGCAGAGGCAACCGCTATTTACGGTTTCGTTGTAGCTATCCTTATTATCATCTTACTTGGTTAATCAGGTTAGAAAAAAATATCAGATAAGGAGAGGATAGCATGTTAAGATTAGATATTAATCTGTTATTTACCGTTATCAACCTGATTATCATCTATGTAATCATTCGTAAGCTTTTATTTAAGCCGGTGAAGAAAATCATCGCACAGCGTGAGACTGATATCAACAAGCAGTACGAGGATGCAAAGGCGACTCAGGACAATGCGGATGCACTTAAGGTACAGTATGAGCAGGCATTGAGCGGAGCACAGGAAGAGAAGGCAGCAGTTATAAGCGATGCAAGAGTCAAGGCAGGAGCAGAGTATGACAGAATCGTTGCAGATGCCAGGACAGCAGCAGATAAGCTTATGGATGATGCGAGAAAAGAAGCAGCTAAGGAACAGGAGAAGACCATCAAGCAGGCTAAGGATCAGATTGAGGAGCTTGTCGTTGCAGCTACGGCTAAGGTTGTTGCATCGGGACAGGGTGAGGCCGCTGACAGGGAACTCTATAATCAATTTTTGACAAAGACGGGTGAGAACAAGTGATTAGTACAGCAAAAGATTATGCTAAGACATTGCGCGAACTGAACATTGCAGCGAACATAGTGGGACAGGCAGACGACATCTTCACTGCTGTACCGCAGATTGCAGAAGAATTTGCAAATCCTTCCATATCGCTTGCATCCAAGCACAATGTGATTGAGAAGGTCTTTCCGGTACAGATCAGAGACTTTTTAAAGCTTCTCTGTGACAATTCAGACACAGGTATTTGGAAAGACATAGTTAAGGCTTATAAGGAGGCGGCTCCTGAGCGTAAGGGTGAGTTCGTTGTCACACTCAGGTATGTGACCGCACCTGATGATGAGCAGCTTCAGGGTATCAGGGATTTTGTGGCAAAGCAGTATAACACAACTGAGTTCACATTTGAACTTGAGGAGGATAAGACTCTCGGCGGAGGCTTTGTCATTCAGGCGGGTAACGATGTATTTGACTGGAGCACAGCCGGCAGAATGAAGCAGTTCAAGGAGCAGCTTGCCAAGGCGGAGATTGGTGCAACAGCCAGCACGGAGAATATTATCTCAATATTAAAGAGTGAGATTGACAATTTTGAGCTTGAGGCTCAGGACAAGGAAGTCGGCGTGGTAAGCTATGTCGGCGACGGAATTGCCAATATCAACGGAATTGACCATGCGGCCTACGGTGAGATAGTTATATTTGACTGTGGCGTTAAGGGTATGGTTCAGGATGTAAGAAAAGACGAGATAGGCTGTATCCTCTTCGGACGCGATACAGAGATTAAGGAAGGTTCAAGAGTTGCCCGTACAGGCAAGAGAGCAGGTATTCCTGTAGGTGAAGGCTTCCTCGGAAGAATTATCGATGCACTCGGAGCTCCTATTGACGGTGCAGGTCCGGTAAAGGAAGAAGGCTATCGTCCTATCGAGCAGCCGGCTCCTTCAATAGTAGACCGTAAGTCGGTATCGGTACCTCTTGAGACGGGTATCCTTGCAATCGATTCCATGTTCCCTATCGGACGCGGACAGAGAGAGCTTATCATTGGCGACCGTCAGACAGGTAAGACCTCGATTGCAATTGACACAATATTAAACCAGAAGGGCAAGGATGTTGTCTGTGTATATGTAGCCATAGGTCAGAAGGCATCCACAATCGCCAAGCTTGTAAATACACTTAAGCAGCATGATGCAATGGATTACACCATTATAGTATCGGCTACGGCATCTGACCCGGCACCGCTCCAGTACATAGCACCTTATTCAGGAACAGCTATGGCGGAGTATTTCATGCATCAGGGCAAGGACGTACTCATTGTATATGATGACCTCAGCAAGCATGCAGTTGCATATCGTGCACTGTCACTCCTGCTTGAGCGTTCTCCGGGACGTGAGGCTTATCCTGGAGACGTATTCTACTTACACTCAAGGCTTCTTGAGCGTTCAGCGAGACTCTCCGATGAGCAGGGCGGTGGCTCGATAACGGCGCTTCCTATCATTGAGACTCAGGCGGGTGATGTATCCGCATACATTCCTACGAATGTTATTTCCATCACGGATGGTCAGATATTCCTTGAGAGCGACCTCTTCTTCTCCGGTATGAGACCGGCTGTCAATGTAGGTCTTTCCGTATCCCGTGTAGGTGGTGCGGCTCAGACTAAGGCTATGAAGAAGGCGGCAGGAAGTATCCGTATCGACCTCGCACAGTTCCGTGAGATGGAAGTGTTCACACAGTTTGCTTCAGACCTCGATAATGCTACCAAGGAGCAGTTACAGCATGGACATGTGCTTATGGAGCTTTTAAAGCAGCCTCTTTGCAGACCGTTAAGCACGGCAGAGCAGGTTATCACACTGTGTGCAGCCAACGGCAAGGTTATGCTTCCGCTTGAGCTTAAAAATGTTAAGGACTTCCAGATGAAGCTCATCGATTATATCAGAGCAGAGCATCAGGAAATCATAACACAGATAGAGAACGGCGGCGTGTTAGATGAGGAGCTTAACAAGGCAATCATTGATGTTGCCAAGACCTTCAGGGATGAATATATGGCTAAGGAGGGATAAATCATGGCAAATGCACGTGAAATTCAAAGCCGAATGAAAAGTATTCAGGACACCATGAAAATCACTAACGCTATGTACATGATATCCTCCACGAAGCTGCGCAAGGCCAAGAAGAGTCTTGAAGAGACGGAGCCTTACTTTAACGCTCTGCGCAACATGGTATCCCGTGTTGTAAGGCATCTGCCTGATGTCGAGAACCAGTATATGGATGTCAGACCGAATAAAGCACCGGAAGACCGTATAAAGGGCTTCATTGTTGTTACGGCTGATAAAGGTCTTGCGGGAGCATACAACCACAATGTTCTTAAAAAGGCGATGGAAGAGATTGAGCAGTGTAAGAACTACAAGCTCTTCGTGGTTGGCGAGTTGGGAAGACAGTATTTTAAGAAGAAAAATATTCCGGTTGCGGAGCAGTTCCATTATACCGCACAGAATCCTTCACTTCACAGAGCCAGAATTATCTGTGAGGAGGTTGTAGAGCAGTTTAAGGAGGGAGAGCTTGACGAGGTATATGTTATCTATACATACATGAAATCAAGCATAACGACTGAGGTTGATATGATTAATCTTCTGCCTATAACGAGAGACATGGCTATGCAGCATGAGATGGAGAGACAGGGAGTATTCAATGAGGAGGTAGAACTTCAGCCTTCCCCGAATGCGCTTCTTAACAATATTGTACCGGATGTAATCATGGGTTATATCTACGGAGCACTCATGGAGTCCTTCTGCAGTGAGCAGAACGCCAGAATGAGTGCAATGCAGGTGGCAAATGACAGTGCATCGGAGATGATTCGTAATCTGTCCATAGAGTACAACAGAGCCAGACAATCGATGATTACCCAGGAGATAACAGAGGTAATCGCCGGTGCCAAGGCCCAGAAAAAGAAGAAAAAGGCCAGAAAGGAGGTCATGTAAAGACATGAATACAGATGTTGTTAATACAGGAAAAATTGTTCAGGTCATGGGACCTGTTGTTGACGTTTTATTTGAAAACGGCAATCTTCCATGTATAAAGGATGCCTTAGAGGTAACATGCGAGGGCAAGCGTCTTGTTATGGAAGTTGCCCAGCACATCGGTGACAATACTGTCCGCTGTATCATGCTCGCAGCCAGTGAAGGTCTGTGCAGGGATATGGAAGTAAGGGCTACGGGAGCAGGTATCAAGGTTCCTGTCGGCAAGCAGACCTTGGGAAGATTGTTCAATGTGTTAGGTGAGACAATAGATGGCGGTGAGTCACTTGATAACGGTGAACACTGGGTAATTCACAGAGAGCCGCCTACGTTCGAGGAGCAGAGCCCGGTTGTCGAGATGCTCGAGACGGGTATCAAGGTTATCGACCTCTTAGCGCCTTATGCTAAGGGTGGTAAGATTGGTCTCTTCGGAGGAGCCGGAGTTGGTAAGACGGTGCTCATTCAGGAGCTTATCAGGAATATCGCCACAGAGCATGGCGGATATTCTATATTTACAGGAGTAGGAGAGCGTTCAAGAGAGGGTAATGACCTCTGGTCAGAAATGAAAGAATCAGGCGTACTTGAAAAGACTGCCTTGGTATTCGGTCAGATGAACGAACCACCCGGAGCGCGTATGAGAGTCGCTGAGACAGGACTTACAATGGCTGAGTACTTCCGTGATGAGGAGCATCAGAATGTGCTTCTCTTCATCGATAACATCTTCCGTTTTGTGCAGGCAGGTTCAGAGGTATCAGCACTTCTCGGACGTATGCCTTCAGCCGTAGGTTATCAGCCGACACTCGCTACTGAGGTCGGTGAGCTTCAGGAGAGAATCGCTTCCACGACTAAGGGTTCCGTTACATCCGTTCAGGCTGTATACGTTCCTGCCGATGACCTTACGGACCCTGCGCCTGCAACTACATTCGCACATCTCGATGCGACTACGGTTCTTTCACGTAAGATTGTTGAGCAGGGTATCTACCCGGCTGTTGATCCGCTTGAGTCCACATCAAGAATCCTTGAGGCAGATGTAGTAGGTCAGGAGCATTATGAGACTGCACGTAAGGTACAGGCTATGCTTCAGAAGTACAAGGAATTACAGGATATCATCGCTATTCTCGGTATGGAGGAGCTCTCCGACGAGGATAAGATTACAGTATATCGTGCAAGAAAGATTCAGCGTTTCTTATCACAGCCATTCCATGTAGCTGAGAACTTCACCGGAGTTCCGGGCAAGTATGTCCCTGTTAAGGAGACAATCAGAGGCTTCAAGGCAATCATCGACGGCGAGATGGACGAGTACCCGGAGGCTGCTTTCTTCAATGTCGGAACAATAGATGAAGCTGTTGAGAAGGCGAAAAAACTCATGGAACAGCAGTAAAGGAGGCGGGGTAAGATGAGTTCATTTTATCTTAAAATATTAGCCTCCAACAAGGTGTTCTTTTCCGGAAAGGCAGATATTCTTGTCGTTCCGGGCTTAGACGGCGAGATAGCGATTATGGCACATCATCAGAACATGGCGATTGCCACAACTATCGGCGATGTACGTTTCAAGCCTGAGGGAAGTGACGAGTATATAGATGCTGTCGTAGGCATTGGCTTCGTATACATAGCCAACAATCGTGTGACCATGATTGTCGATACTGCCGAGCGTCCTGAGGACATCGATGAGGTTCGTGCCAAGGCGGCAATGGAGCGTGCACAGGAACAGCTCCGCCAGAAGCAGAGCATTCAGGAGTACCATGTATCACAGGCTTCGCTTGCAAGAGCGGTGTACCGCTACCGCAAGGTGGGGAAGCATGAGATAAACTAATACAACATAATAAATATATAATTGCTGCCGTACAAAAGGATTGGACGCAGTACGTCGTCATTTTTCATAAATCCATTATCTCATTAACGCAGACTGGGCATTGCGATAAGCCTCAGGGATTGAAATCGTGTTCGCATTATAGCTCCACGATTTCATGAGTCTTATCTCCATAGTCTGCTAAATCATGAGATAATTGGATTGATGAGAAAATGACTGAGGTATCTCCGAAGCTTTTGTACGGCGGTTTTGTGTGATAAATAAGTTTTAATTAATTATGTATATATTATTTATTTGCTATTTTATCATGGAGTTATTTAACATATCTAATTCGGATGAATAAAAATCATCAGAGCGGCAGTAATCAATTATTTTTTTTGTAATACATATTTTTGGATTAGAGATACCGAGTATTGATAATATGTCACTAA
>ULRE01013530.1_pt1 | contig 14431 bp, 10 predicted proteins | sample 1955141 | NCBI WGS metagenome assembly ULRE01 (sample SAMEA4835674, study PRJEB28245) | human gut metagenome | biome: gut microbiome; material: fecal sample | place: Denmark | collected 2008
GTGGTTTCCGTGGGAGCATGAACAATACTTAGAAGCAAGAAAGCGTGGCACTTTTAATCCCAAAGAGCAGAAGGAAAAACAGGAAAAGCCGATGGAAGAATGCGAATTTCTCGGCGAAGAATCCTTAAATTATCTGAAGCTGCAGAAAGACAAAAATGAAAATATCAGGCTGTATGAACTGGATGCTTTTTTGCTTATGATGATGGATCTGGACGAGATAGAAAAGAAGATTCATTCTACTCCGAACGATAAAAAGAGACACGCAGGAGAGCCGACCATCACTGCCGGCATGATACAGTCAGCCCTTCATGCGGAGAAAGAACGGGAGGAAGCGGAACGGAAAGCGTGGTTTGTAGAAAACTTTGATTTGCTGCCGCTTCTTGACATCTATGCTTCCGAGTGGATCAGTGAGATACGAAGAAATGTGATAAGGGATCTGCTGCAGGCAGAGGCTCCGGAAGAAGTGATAAAGTCAATCATCCGCCCAGAGATAGAAGAAGGACAGGTACTGCAGAAAAAGAAGATGTGGATGGAGATGGAGGGGCACGATACTTGATAGTTATGGAAATATTACTAGATGTTTTTTGCAATTATTGAGAAGGATGCTTATGAGTCAAAATGCGATATTTCGCATCTTGAATTTGTTTTTTGTAAAAATATGTTGTATGTAACGAATATAAATGATATAATCTATATTATATTTGTGTTTGATAAAAATATTATTTTAACTATAGTTTTTGGAAGTATGTAATTCGCCTGGAAGGAGACTGAAATTATGTCTGTTAGTTATAAAAAATTGTGGAAATTATTGATTGATAAAGACATGTTGAAGAAAGATTTGCGAACGATGATAGGGGTTAGTACTACTACAATGTCGAGATTGTCAAAGGATGAAAATGTAAGTACAGAAATCTTGTCAAAGATATGTGCTGCTTTAAACTGTGACGTTGGCGACATTATGGAGTTTGTTCCTGACAGGAAAGACAAGCAGGAGGTGTAGAAAATGGATAATTCATATCCGTATGTTGCATCTTTAACTCGGGAAGCATTTCTTTTTTTTGAAATGCGCGTTACGGCAAGGTTAATGGAGGAAAAGAAGTCAGACGAAACGGTTATAAAGGAAATTGTAGAGAAAAATCTTTTCCAGTATCCAACGGAGAAATCCATCACACGTATGGCGAAAGCCTGCATCAAACGGCTTCATGCGCTGGAAGACGATTCACTGATTTCTGCAATTGCCACACAGCCGACCGATATAGCAAAACAGATTTGTCTGTATGCAATGATGAAGCAAAGCCGACTTGTTTGGGAGTTTATGCTTACAGTGATTGGCGAGAAGTACAGATTAAGGGACACGTCCTTTGGTAAGATAGATTTGAATACATTTTTTATGCGTTTACAGGAGCAGAACGATACCGTAGCTTCCTGGAGCGATAGCACAATAACAAAGTTAAAACAGATTATTGCCAGAGTGCTTGTAGAGACAGAGTATCTCGATAATCTTAAGGCAGATCATTTGAATCCAGTATGGCTGCATCCTGTTTTGGAGAATGCCATTAGAAGCAATGGCGACACGGCGGTACTGCCAGCGTTTAATTGCTTTTCATAGGAGGTAGCCAATGAGTGACATAAAAGAACGCCTGGACAAAGTTCGGGCATTGATTCAGGAACCGGAGTTCCTGGAAGGCAAAGGACTCAGCAATGAGGTGAATATCAGAATCTTCTGCTATGAGCCGGAAAATGAAATGGTGGCCCGGCATTTTGTAAATCAGCTGGAAACCGATCAGTCCTTAGAGTGCCATTTGAAGATTTGTAATTTATATCAAACATTTCTCTCTATCTGCGATGACATGGACATCACAGATGCAATTCCCGATATGGAAGAAGCTGACGGAAATGAGTATCTTCTGGAACAGTTAAATTCCGCAATCGGCAATGGAGAGTTCATTGATAAAATCCAGTATGAGCCACATGAACCGGGCGATGTACTGATGCTGACGGGTGTAGGTGAAGTATTTCCATTTATGAGAATCCATACATTACTGGAAGCCTTGCAACCGTATTTTTCGGACGTTCCGATTCTTGTTATGTATCCGGGTGAGTTTGATGGTCGTCATGTAAAACTGTTTAATCGTCTGACGCCAAATGATTATTACCGGGCATTCAACGTCATAGATTAAGGGGGATAAAGCCATGATGATTCGAGATATGTTTGCGGACGACATCAACCGCAAAATCAATGGTGTTATTAAAGTCGATCAGGCTGCCGATGATGTCATCGAGCAGGAATTAAATGAATATGTCATTACCAGAGAATTGAAGAAACATTTTATTACATTCTTCAATTATTACGGGGATGCTTTTGACCAGCCGACTGCCGACATGGGTGTCTGGATTTCTGGTTTCTTTGGAAGTGGTAAATCTCACTTTTTGAAAATGCTTTCCTATCTTCTGGAAAACAAAGAAGTAAAGGGCATCCGCAGTGTAGAGCGTTTCCGTAAAAAGTTTGAGGACGATCCGGCAACCTTTATGCTGATTGATCGTGCTACCAAAGGACCGACTGAGACAATTCTGTTTAATATCGACATCGAAGGATTCAGCAATAAAGACAAGACGGCTGTTCTTCGTGTTTTTGCAAAAATGTTCTATAACCATCTGGGATTTTACGGTGAAAATCTGAAAGTTGCCATGATGGAGCGTTATATTGACCAGCAGGGAAAGACTGAGGAGTTCCGCAGAGTCTTTGAAGAAAAGAAAGGCAAGTCCTGGCTGGAAATGCGTCGTGCATTTGCGTTCAATGGCAAGTTCATTATCCCGACTCTGATGGAAGTTTTGGATATGAGTGAGGACGATGCAAAGGCGTGGTTCAATGATAAAACGGCAACAGAAATTTCCATTGCACAGCTTGTAGAAGATATGAAAGCCTATGTGGATACCAAACCGGCAAACTTCCGATTGCTGTTTATGATTGATGAGGTTGGTCAGTATGTCGGCACAGACACCGATATGCTTTTGAACCTCCAGTCTTTGACAGAAAAGATCGGAAGCGAATGTGAAGGAAAAATCTGGGTGATCTGTACTGGACAGGAAGCGATTGATGAAATCATCAAAGTCCGTGCCGATGAGTTCTCACGTATTCAGGCTCGTTTCAAAATAAGATTGAGTTTATCTTCTTCCTCTGTGGATGAAGTCATCCAGAAACGTATTCTGAAAAAGAAACCGGAAGCAACAGCTGATCTGGAAACTGTTTATGAGCAGAATGATTCTGTGCTGCGTAACCTGTTCAGCTTCAGCGGTTCCATTCTGGACATTAAAGGCTATTCCGGTCCGAGGGAGTTTACAGAGAACTTCCCGTTTGTGCCGTACCAGTTTATCATCATGCAGAAGGTATTTGCAGAAATCCGGAAACATGGAAATTCCGGCAAGCATCTTTCAGGCGGTGAGCGTTCCATGCTCTCCGGCTTCCAGGAAGCTGCTCAGAAAATTCAGGAGAAGGATGAGTACGCACTGGTTCCATTCTTCCGCTTTTATGATACCGTACATACTTTCCTGGACGGTTCGATCCGCCGAGTGATTGAGCGTTGCCAGAAAGCAGCGGACAATGGCGATGGCATTGAACAGCAGGATGTGGATGTATTAAAACTTCTGTATCTGATTCGCTATATTGACGATATTCCTTCTAATCTGGACAATATTGTTATCCTCATGGCAGACGATATTCGTGTGGATAAGATTATCATGCGTGAAGCTGTCCGTGGCTGCCTTGACCGTCTGATGAGCCAGAACTATATTGGCAGAACGGGCGACACCTATAACTTCCTGACCGATGAAGAACAGGATATTCAGCGTGAAATCCGGGACACCAATGTGGATACTGCTTCTATCGTGGAGCGTATCGCCCAGATGATTTATGGCGACATTTTTACCACAAAGAAATTCCGCTATGGCAAATATGACTTTGCTTTCGACCAGATGGTAGATGGAATTACGGTCGGTGTAGCAACGGGCGGTATGCGTCTGCGTTTCCTGACAGTTGCTACAGATGCCACAGAGAAAACAGAGTTCCGTCTGATGACAGAATCCAAAGGCAATGAAGCCATCGTTGTTCTGGCAGATACTCCTTACTATGAATCATTGGAATCTGCCATGAAGATTCGTAAATATGTAAAGCAGAGAAATGTAAGCCAGCTTCCTAAGAGTGTGCAGAAAATCATTAGCGACCAGCAGGATGAAGCCGGAAAATATGAGCTGAGTGCCATGACAGAATTACAAAATGCCATCGAAGGGGCACAGTTCTATGTAGATGGGGAACATCTTGAAATCAAAGGCGGAAATGCCAAAGCTAAGATTGACCAGTCTTTGGAATATCTGGTTGCTCATGTATATAGCAAGCTCGATTTAATCACAGAAAATGCAGGCAGTGATGCAGATATTATTGCGATTCTGACCGGTACTGTTACCATGCTGCCAGGCATGGAGCCAAACCGTGACGCTGCTTCTGCAATGGAAGAATATCTGGAAATGCAGGATGAGAAAAAGCTGCCGACTTCTATGGCAGATGTGCAGAGCAAATACAGTGCGATTCCGTATGGCTGGAAAGAAATCGACATTGCTGCGGTTGCGGCACAGCTGATTTATTCCCAGAAAGTAACCATCAAATATGCAGGCAATACCATTCAGCCGGATGACCCAAAACTGCCGGATATGCTCCGCAAAAAGAGTGAAATCGGCAAGACTTCCATCAGCAAGCGTAAAACCATTTCCGCTACGATGATGCGTGATGTCAAAGAAATGCTCCGTGAGTATTTCGACATCATGGATGTGCCGGACGATGAAGATGGCTTGATTCGTTTTGTGACTGAGAAGTTCACAGAGCAGCGTGACTACTATGTTTCTTTGGATGCACGTTATGAAGGGCATAAATACCCGGATCGTGTATTGGTACAGGAAGCTATTCATCTGATGGACGATGTACTTTCGCAGAAGAAAGATAATATTGCCTTGCTTGAGCGTGTGCTGAAAAAAGAAGATGAGTTGTTTGATAACAAAGAAGCTCTGAACAATGGCATTGAGAACTTCTTCAAGACCCAGGTGACAGTATTCGACCAGGCAGTGCAGTTTGAAAAATCGCTGAATGATGATCGGGATCATATTGCAGAAAACGAAGAAGCGCACAAAGCACTAAATACCATTCGCCTGATTACTTTGGTTCAGAATGGAAGCAAGTTCAACTATAACCGGATTCGTGAACTGAATCCTCTGATGGATACGGTTCGTTCAGCACATGACAAGATGCTGGAAGAAAAACGTGCCGAGGTTCTAGAAACTGTTCGTCAGTGCATGGAAGCAACCCACACTACCGCAAACGGCGATTCCAAGGCATCCCATCTGATTGAAAAATCAGACCGATATTTCAGCCAGTGCAAGGAGAAAATCGCAGAATTAAAGAGCCTTGCCCTTTTGGATGCGATGTTTTTGCCGATGTGCCAGTATAAGGATGATACGGTCTGCAATATCGAAGCCGTTCTCACACCGCCTGCCCCGAAGCCGCAGGTTCAGCCGACGCAGACAGGAAAAGAACAGGCTCTGGCGAAGAAAAAGGTAGTCCGTGCGTATAACCGTCAGGTCGTGTTCCAGGCAAAGACTTTACAGACGGATGCGGACATTGATGATTATGTAGAGAAGATTCGTTCTCAGCTGAAACAGTTGCTGAAGAATTGCGACGAGATTAAGCTGAATTAAAGTTGGAGAACAATAGAGGATGGAACTGATTAGTGCAACTATTGGCATTTTAGGAGTTATTATTGGCTGGTTGTTAAATGAACTGACTACTATTTTTCGAGAACGACCGAAGTTATGTTTCCAAATGGTAGCAACCCCAGAAAATGAGTTGACAGAGAAAGAATATCGTGTGAAAGAAAGTTTTTCTGAACATGGAATTGAAATCTTTAATGTCGGCGAAAAGCCTTTTGTTTTGGAAAACTTCGTAATTTGCTATAAGAAAAAAATATTGGTAGATTGTCAAATGCCAGAAAGCGATAGAATTATATTGCCGTTCCATAATGTCATATATAATTTATCTGAACAGGAAGCAGACGCATTGGAATGGCATTGTCAGAGGGAACATTTTGAGGAATATCAAGTAACTGTATTTAGCATTGAAAAGAAAAAAGCAAAAGGAATACTACCAGTTCCATTGTTTGCAATAAGGTCAAATATTAGAAGTATTGGAATCAATTAAAAAGATTAGGAGATAGATATGGAAAATAACCCAAAAGTGTTTATTTCATATGCCCATAAAAATCAAGCATATGAAGATAAAGTGTTAGAATTGGCAAATAGACTACGTTCAGAAGGCATTGATGCGATAATAGACCAATATGAAGAAGCACCTCCTGAAGGATGGCCGAGGTGGATGGAGCATCAAATCATGGAGTCAGAGTTTGTTCTTGTTTTATGTGAAGAAACATATCATCAAAAACTCTACTCAGAGAAAAAGGGGAAAGGTGTTGTATGGGAGGCTAACATTGTTTATCAAATGTTATATGATTCAGCGGCAGAAACAAATAAATTTATTGCGGCGTTTTTTGATGATGCTGACCAACAGTATATACCGACACCGTTGAAACCATACACATATTATAATCTTTCGGACGAAAAGCAGTATGACAGGCTATATTGGCGTTTCAGAGGTGTTACGAATAGTAAAAAACCTCCATTGGGAGAATTGAAGCCACTGCCAGAAAAGGAACGAAAAACAATGTTCTTTTCTTCACCAATTAACCTTGAAAAGTGGAATGCTGCAAAGTGGAGAGGAACAGTATATCTTTGGGGTGGGGATGCACCTGCCATAGGTTTATTTTTTACAAATTACTCAGCGGGTAAAGAAATTTTCAAAGAGTGGAAGAAAAAATACAAAGATATGGCATTCGCAGATACTTTTTTGAAGGTTGATTATATTGTCCCACCGTTCCCTAAGTCATGTTGGGTATATGAATCATATGACAGAAATTATGGAAAAGGATATTTTCTGCATATAGGTGCAAATATTGATGCAAGCATTAGTCGAGCTAATAACTGCGGAATAGAAATGCAACAACTACTTTTGGCAACAGTTTCACGTTACCAGTGGATGGATGAAAATAATGGATCAGGTAATAGAGATCAGTTTTTAGATATGTATAACAAGACAGGAAAATATTATTTAGTTCCTGTCGGATTAAAGAATCCATCAATGGGAGCTGTAATAGAGAATATGCAATTTGATTTTGACTACGCAATTCCAATGAAAGAAATAACGGTTACAGCTGGAACAAAGATAACGGAGGAGAATCCGTGCAAAGCAGTTCTTATGAAGCCGGAGGAATAATGTATGGATAAAAATGCAATTAAAAAGTTTGCTGTCTGGGCAAGAACAGAGCTGATCGCTCGTGTTTCACTGAAAGGTGTGGAATACGGCATTACAGAGGACGAAATCGTTGATGCTGCAGCTGATAGCATCAACGGCAAAGTCCTGACAGATGCCGAGAAAAAACAGCGTCAGGCTCTGATTGCCGAGATTAACGATAAAGGCTATAAGCAGGTTATGGAGGAGGTTGCCTACACATGGTTTAACCGCTTCTCTGCCCTGCGTTTTATGGAGGTCAACGGCTACATTCCTTCCCGTGTGCGTGTATTTACGGACGAGGAAAACGACTTCAAGCCACAGATTATCACCGAAGCCATTCATCTGGAGTTGGATGGACTCGATATGGAGAAAGTCTATGAGCTGAAAGAAGCTGAAAAGACCGAAGAACTGTATAAATATCTGCTGATTGTGCAGTGTAACGCCCTGAATAAAATTCTGCCGGGAATGTTCCAGAAGATTGCTGACTACACCGAGCTTCTTCTGCCGGACAATCTGCTTCGTGATGGCAGTGTGATTCAGCAGATGATTGAGCTGATACCTGAGGATGACTGGAAAGATGCTGTTCAGATTATCGGCTGGCTGTATCAATTTTATAATATTGAACCTAAAGCAGCTGCTCTATCAAAAGATGAAAAACTTATTAAAGAAGAAATTCCAGCGGCAACTGAACTTTTTACGCCAGATTGGATTGTTCACTATATGGTTGAAAATAGTCTTGGACGTATATGGGTGGAAGGACATCCGAACAATGAGTTGAAGGCACAATGGAAATATTATCTGGAAGAAGCAGACCAAGAATCAGAGGTGCAGGCACAGCTTGCTGAAATTTGCAAAGAATATGCAACGCTGACACCTGAACAGTTGAAAGTTGTTGATCCTTGCTGCGGCTCCGGTCATATTCTTGCTTATTTGTTTGATGTATTGATGCAGATTTATGAATCTTGTGGCTATACTACCCGTGAAGCAGTGGCAAACATTGTAGAAAATAACATTTATGGGTTGGACATTGACAATCGAGCAGCACAGCTGGCTTACTTTGCTGTAATGATGAAAGCTCGCCGGTATGACCGCCGTTTCTTCAGTCGTGGTATACAGCCCCATGTGTATACTATTGTAGAGAGCAACCATATAGACAAGTTTGCTGTGGAGTATTTCTGTAATGGAAATGCAAAGTTGAAGGCAGCTATGGACACTATCCTCAGCGAACTGCATGATGCAAAGGAGTATGGATCTATTTTAACGGTTACACCGCAGGATTGGTCTGCTCTGTATGATCGCTTTGCAGAAATTACAGATGACATCAATATGTCCCGTGACGTGGCACTGGCAGAATTGTTGCCGCTGGTGCAAGTGGCGGAAAATCTATCACAGGTGTATGCTGTGGTTGTTACAAATCCACCATATTTATCAGTAAGTAGCTTGAATGGAAAAGTAAATGAATTTATAAAAAAGAATTATCCGGATTCTAAAAATGATTTGTATTCTGTTTTCATAGAAAGATGCCGTCTGTTCACACAAAAGTTTGGATTACAAGCGATGATAACTCAACAAGCTTGGATGTTTACAGCATTGTATGAGTCATTAAGAATCAAATTAAAATCAACGAGTATTGTTAATTTGATTCAGCTTGGTGCTCATGCATTTGATGAAATTGGTGGAGAGGTTGTTCAGACAGCTTCATTTATTATTCGGAACACGCCATGCGGGAAATATAAAGGTATATATATGGATTTAACTGAAGGTTCCAGTGAAACAGCAAAGGAAAATGCCTTTATTTCTCATAGTAATATGTATGCTACTGAATATTCTGATTTCGAGGGAGTTCCGAATACATCAATGGCATACTGGCTTTCACAACAAGCTCTCAAAGATTTTGCACAACAGAAAATTGGAGAAATTGCTACAACGAGAGAAGGTATGACTACCGCAGATAATGAAAGCTTTTTGAGAGAATGGTATGAGGTAGATGTAAATAGCATCGGTACGGGAATCAAAACAATAGAAGAATCCATCTCCAGTGGATACAAATGGTATCCATATAATAAAGGTGGTACTAATAGAAAATGGTATGGAAATAATGATTTGATAGTAAATTGGTATAATGATGGTATTGAAATCAGAAACCTCAAGGACAAAAAGACGGGAAGAATTCGTTCTCATAATTACAATTTAGAATATTCTTTTCGAGAAAGTGGTACATGGACGGCTATATGTTCTGGAAATATAATGGTTAGATATTCGGCACCAGGCTCATTATTTGATTCAAAAGGTGCAAGTGTCTTTGCTTGCAATAGCAATAGACTATTATATATTATTGGCCTATTAAATACGAAAGTAAGCAATGTATACTTGAAAGTATTGTCTCCAGCATATGAGTTTAAGGTTGGTCATGTAGCGAATGTCCCAATAATTATAAATGAGCAAAGTGATGTAATTGATATAGTAAATGCTTGTATTACTTTGTCAAAGAGTGATTGGGATTTCTTTGAAACCTCATGGGACTTCCAACACCACCCACTGCTCCGCAAGGTTTCTACCATTGCTGAAGCTTTTGACCAGTGGCAGAACGAATGTGATAGCCGCTTTAATCAGCTGAAAGCTAACGAGGAAGAATTGAACCGTATTTTCATCGACATTTACGGCTTGCAGGATGAGCTGACACCGGAAGTCGAGGGTAAAGATGTAACTGTCCGCAAGGCAGATTTAGGACGGGATATTCGTTCTTTCATTTCCTATGCAGTAGGCTGTATGTTCGGTCGCTACTCTCTGGATGTGGATGGTCTTGCTTATGCAGGCGGTGACTGGGATGCCAGCAAATATGCGTCTTTCTCTGCTGACAAGGATAACATTATCCCGATTTGCGACGATGAATATTTTGAGGATGATATTGTCGGTCTGTTCGTAGAGTTTGTGAAAACGGTCTATGGTGCAGAAACACTGGATGAAAACCTGAAATTCATTGCCGATGCTCTGGGCGGCAAAGGTCAGTCGAAGGATGTGATTCGGAATTATTTCCTCAACGATTTCTACACTGACCATTGTAAGATTTATCAGAAACGCCCGATTTACTGGCTGTTTGACAGCGGCAAGAAGAATGGCTTTAAGGCATTGATTTATATGCACCGTTATCAGCCGGACACCATTGCCCGTATCCGTACCGATTATGTGCATGAACAGCAGGCTCGCTATCGCACTGCCATTGCCGATCTGGAACAGCGTATTGCAAATGCTTCCACCGGTGAGCGTGTGAAATTAAACAGGCAGTTGACTAACTTGCAGGCACAGGATGCTGAAATCCGTATCTATGAGGAAAAGATTCACCACCTTGCCGACCAGATGATTTCCATTGATCTGGATGACGGCGTGAAGAAAAATTATGGAATTTTCCAGGATGTTTTGGCTAAAATAAAGTAAAGGGGAAAAGATGACTCGAAAGAAATTAGAACTGAGAGAAAAAGCTAATATTGAGAAGTATATACATAACAATACAGAGGCATGTGTTGATGCAATAATGGAATTGTATAATCGCATTCCAGATATTGGAGGTGTATTTAAGTCTCTTTTTAGGTATAGACCATTGAATTCATATGAACTTGATAGCTTGGAGAATGAAACTATTTTTATGCGATGGCCATCATCATATGAGGACGAAAATGATTGCACACCGGTATTTCATTTGAAAGAGATTAGTCAATATATCATCAAAAAGAATCATCCGGCTTTTAATACAGAAAAAGTGTTTGAAGCATTTGTTGATGTTGATGACATCATGTCAAATGATAAAGTTAAAGCGAAAGTAAATGATATGAGAGACATGTGGATGATTGCATGTTTTACTGAAACTCACGATAATCAAAAAATGTGGTTGCGGTACGCAGATAATTCCACCGGTATTTGTTTAGTATATAGTTTCTATGAGGTATTGGATGCTGTTAAATCTATTGATGGTATGGGTATCATGCCCGTAAGATATGTAGATAATAGAGAACAGGACTCTGATATTTGCTTAAATCATAAGGATTTGCTTGATTCTGATGATGAGTCTGAAGCGAAATATCAATTGACCTGCACAACAAAAGAACGATTGAAATACAGCTTTGAGGAAGAATGGAGATTGATTTATGAGAGAGCCAAGGAAGATGCAGATGGAGAAAAAATTGGAGACAGTATTCCATTTATAAAACCTGCATTGATTATTTGTGGTGATTTATTGAACAGAAAATCATCGGAGTATCAAAGACTTGTTGAGATAGCAAAAGAAAAAAATATTACTGTGTTGTAGTAGGGTAGATTATCAATAATTTGAGACTCGGTGAGTCCAAAATTTAGAAGTATTATTTAAGCAAAGGAAGGAGAGCTATATGACATTACAAGAAGTGGTTGCAAGATTTAATACAACACCATTTTTGTTTGCAGGTTCTGGGATTACAAGAAGATATTATGGATTACCAGACTGGGTTGGATTATTGACATATTTTGCCGAGAAGGTAAAGAAAGATCCGTTTGCTTATAGATTTTATGAAAATAAAGCCAGTGAGGCAGAATATACAGAAGAAAAACTTCCATTAGTTGCAAGCTATATTGAAAAAGATTTTAATGATGCTTGGTTTAATAATGAAGAAGGAATACGTTCAGATTCAGAAAAAGTACACAGTGCAGTTTCTGCTGGGATTTCTCCTTTTAAGGCAGAAATAAGTGAATATATTGCTTCACTGTCAACGGTTGACCCTGCTTATGCAGAGGAAGTTGAAAAACTCAGAAATATTGCAAAAGATAATTTGTCTGGTGTGATTACAACAAATTATGATTGCTTTTTTGAGGATATTTTTGAAGGTTATAAAACTTTTGTAGGACAGGATGAACTGGTATTTTCACAGTTGCAGGGAATTGCAGAAATCTATAAAATTCATGGTTCTGTACAAAATCCAGAATCCATTGTCATTAACAAAGCGGATTATCAGGAATTTCATGACAAAGGAAAATATCTTGCCGCAAAATTGATGACGATTTTTATGGAATATCCGATTGTTTTCATAGGTTACTCTATTTCAGATTCAGATATTCAGGCGATTCTTAGCGATGTTGTGGAATGTTTGCCAGTGGATAAAATAGAAACTTTACAAAAAAGATTTATTTTTGTTGAATATTTGTCGGATTTCATTGGAAGTGAGATAACTTCTCATTCAATGATCATACGCAGTAAATTGCTGGAAATGACTAAAATAACACTTTCAGATTTTAGTCTGTTATATGATGCCCTGTCTGTAAAAAAAGCGGCTTTGCCAGTTAAATTATTGCGTAGATTTAAGGATGAGCTTTATACGTTTGCGTTGACTCAGCAACCGGGACCAACGATGCAGGTTGCTTCACTGGAAGATGGTCGTATTGATGAAAATATGCTTGCACTTTCGATTGGTTTAGCAACGACCGGAGTATATGGTTTGGCAAGAGCTGTAAATTCTGAACAGTGGTATAGAAACATTGTTTTACACGATTCGTTATATTCATGTGAGCAATTATTAGAATTTGTTTATCCAGAGCTTGCAAAACAAAATTCTTGGAAATTGCCGGTGTGGTATTATATTTCAAAATCTAATATGAAAAGCGAATTGGCAGAAGAAAAAGCCCCACATTCATATACTGAAATTGTCACAGAATCAACAATTAAACGTAATCGTTCTGCAATTGGTGAAAGAACAGCATGGGAAGTATGGACACAAGAAAAAGATAATTTAATGAAGGCAATTCGTTTGCTTGGGTGTATGCCAGAAGAAAAAATAGATGTGAATCAGTATCGAAGTATTTTGGAAGCGATATTTACAGAGAACAACAATATTTTAAGTTCTTTAAACAGTCCGAATCGTAGTAATCTTCACAGAATGATTAGGATATATGATTTTCTGGAATATGGACAAAAAAAGACCCCGTGATTCAAGCATCTGCAAGCAGACACCATCACGGAGACCCCGGACAGCTGGAATACAGGCAACATAGCATCTGTAAACAGACACCATCACGGATGCACTATAAACCTATACTCATTATATGAGGTAAGCTATTTTTTGTCAACAACCAGATATTGGATAAAGAAAGGAGGAAGTGTATGACCATAGAAGAAATTCTTGCAGGAGAATCGAAGAATGTAGAGTTCAAAGAGAACCTGTCGGAGAAAAGCATCAAATATATGAAGTCTGTGGTTGCCTTTGCCAATGGAACCGGAGGTAAGATCATTTTCGGAATTGCAGATAAAACCAGAGAGGTTGTCGGTTTTGACAAAGAAGATGTATTCAAGAAAATGGATGCCATTGCAAATGCTGTATCAGATAGCTGTGAACCGGCGATCATCCCGGATATTACTTTACAGACGGTTGAGGGTAAAACCGTTATCGTGGTAGAGGTTTCTGAGGGCAGACAGCGACCGTATTATATCAAGGCTCTTGGCAGAGAAGGCGGTGTATATGTCCGTGTTGCCGGAACTACTCGCCTTGCCGATGAGTATATGATAAAAGAATTGTTGTTTGAGGGCAGTAACCGTTACTACGATCAGGCTTTATGTACTGGGTTAAATGTTACAGATGAAGATATTGATGCCCTCTGCAAAGCTATGAAAGAGCAGGCCGTCAGAAATGCTCGTACAGAGGAACAGAAAGCAACGATTAAAGATGTGGGAGGACAGCAGTTGCGTTCCTGGGGAATTTTAATTGAGCGTGATGGAAAAGATTTTCCATCCAATGCGTTTGCTATTTTGACAGGCAACGGAGGACTTCATGTTGCAACGCAATGTGGTGTGTTCAAAGGTACAACGAAAGCGGTATTTGTTGATCGTAGAGAATATACCGGTCCACTTTGGAAACAGATAGACGAAGCATTTCAGTTTGTTTTGAGAAATATTCATCTGGGTGCTACCATTGTGGGAATTTATCGGCAGGATATTTATGAGATTCCACCGGATGCCATCCGTGAGTTGATTATCAATGCCATGGTACATCGTAGTTATCTGGATCATGGTACGATACAGGTTGC
>ULRE01054180.1_pt1 | contig 14430 bp, 9 predicted proteins | sample 1955141 | NCBI WGS metagenome assembly ULRE01 (sample SAMEA4835674, study PRJEB28245) | human gut metagenome | biome: gut microbiome; material: fecal sample | place: Denmark | collected 2008
TCAGCAGGTAGATACACCTCAGAACCTTTACAATACACCTAACAACATCTTCGTTGCTGGATTCATCGGATCACCTCAGATGAACCTTATCGATGCAGAAGTTAAGGCTAATGGTTCACAGGTTGACCTTGTTCTTTCTGACACAGTTACAATTACACTTCCAGCTGAGAAGAGCAAGAAGCTTATCGATGGAAACTATGTTGGTAAGACAGTTGTAGTTGGTATCCGTCCAGAGGATGTTAAGGATGATGCAGAATTCATCGCTAAGAATGCAGATTCTAAGTTCACAGCTACAGTTAAGGTTTATGAGTTACTTGGTGCAGAAGTTAACCTTCACTATGAAATCGGTGATGTAACATGCACAGCTAAGGTAAATCCTCGTACAACAGCTAGACCAGGTGATGAAGTAACATTTGCTATGGATGTTGAGAGACTTCATGTATTTGATAAGGAAACAGAAATCGTTATCACACACTAATTATTAAATTAATCTTAATTATTAAGAGGAAATGCAATAAATTTGCATTTCCTCTTTTTTTTTTTTCAATTTTGCTTTACAATAAGATAGAATATGTACGAATAAAGAGTAAGTGATAGATAGAAAGGGATAATAATGATATCTAATAGAATTTTACAGACAACTGTAGATGGACTTAAGGCTATTTCACGAGTGGATTTGTGCATTGTGGATGCAGATAAGAATGTTGCAGCCAAGACTTTTGATAATGTTTCAGAATGCCTTGCAGATGCGATTAATTTTATTGATTCGCCAGCAGAGAGTCAGGCAGTTAACGGATTTCAGTTTTTTAAGGTTGAAGATGATGGAAATCTTGAATATATAATTATGGCAAGAGGAACTAGCGATGATGTATATATGGTTGGAAAGCTTGCAGCTTTCCAGATACAGAATCTTTTAGTTGCATATAAAGAAAGATTTGATAAGGATAACTTTATTAAGAATCTTCTTCTTGATAATCTCCTTCGTGTAGATATGTATACAAGAGCAGAAAAGCTGCATATTGAGACTGATGTCAAGAGAGTTGTATATATTATCGAGACTAAGCATGAGAAGGATACTAATGCTTTAGAGACAGTAAGAACTCTTTTTGCTAATAAGACAAGAGACTTTATTACAGCAGTTGACGAGAAGAGTATAATTCTTGTTAAGGAAGTTAAAGGCAATGAGTCTTATGAAGAGCTGGACAAGACAGCCGATGTGATAATTGATATGTTAAATACAGAAGCCATGAGTGCTGCACATGTTGCTTATGGTACAATTGTCAATGACATAAGAGAGGTTTCAAGATCTTACAAGGAAGCTAAGATGGCACTTGATGTAGGAAAGATTTTCTACAGCAACAAGAATGTTGTTGCTTATAACAGATTAGGAATTGGCCGTCTTATATACCAGCTTCCTATACCTTTATGCCAGATGTTTATTAAGGAAATATTTGAAGGAAAAGCTCCTGATGATTTTGATGATGAAACATTATCAACAATCAACAAGTTCTTTGAGAACAGTCTTAATGTTTCAGAGACATCAAGACAGCTTTATATCCATAGAAATACACTTGTTTACAGACTTGATAAGATACAGAAGACAACAGGACTTGACCTGAGAGTTTTTGATGATGCCATAACATTTAAAATTGCGCTTATGGTTGTTAAGTATATGAAGTATATGGAAAGTAAGGATACATTTTAGTAGTTTTGGAGGAAATGATAAATGATAATCATGGAAGATGTTACGAAGACATATTCCACTGGTGTTGCTGCGCTTAATGGAATTAATCTTCATATCCAGAAGGGTGAATTTGTTTTTATAGTTGGTAAGAGTGGTTCTGGTAAATCTACTCTTATTAAGCTGTTGCTTAAAGAATTAGATCCTACATCTGGAAAGATATATGTTAATAAGAAGTATCTTAATAAGATAACTAGAAAGAAGCTTCCTTATCTTAGAAGAGATATTGGCGTTGTATTTCAGGATTTCCGTCTGTTACCAGACAGAAATGTATATGAGAATATTGCATTTGCACAGAAAGTAGTAGAAGCTCCTAACAGAAAGATTAAGTCAAGGGTACTTGCAATGCTTTCTATGGTTGGACTTCTTGATAAATATAAGGCTTTTCCAAATGAGTTGTCAGGTGGAGAACAGCAGAGAATCGCGATAGCAAGAGCGCTGGTTAACAAGCCGGCTATATTGTTATGTGATGAGCCGACAGGTAACCTTGATCCTGCTAATTCTAATGAAATCATGAAGATTCTTAATCAGGTTAATAAGCAGGGAACAACAGTACTTGTAGTTACCCATAATATGGAGATAGTTCAGCAGATGAAGAAGAGAACTATTACTATGAGTGAAGGAAAGATTATCAGCGATCAGGAAAAGGGTGGTTATTTCTATGAAGATTAGGTCATTAGCATATCATATTAAAGATGGATTTAAGAATATCCATCGTAATAAGATGTTCTCACTGGCATCAATAGCGACAATTACAGCATGTATATTCCTTTTTGGAGTATTCTATTCTATAGTAGTTAATTTTCAGTATATGATTAAGAAGGCTGAAACAGAAGTCTGTGTAACAGTTTTCTTTGATGAAGATCTTAGTGAGACGGATATTAAGAAACTTGGAGATGAGATAAGCAAGCGTGAAGAGGTTTCAAGAGTTAAATATGTTTCTGCTGAGGAGGCGTGGGAGAGCTTTAAAGGTGAGTATTTTGCAGCATATCCTGAACTTGCAGAAGGATTTAAGGACGATAATCCTTTAGCTAATTCTTCTTCTTATGAAGTGTATCTTAAGGATGCAAGCAATCAGGGAACACTTGTTAAGTATCTTGAGAACAGAGACGGAATCAGACAGGTTAACCGTTCTGAGGTAACAGCAAGTGGACTTGCAAGTGCTGCAAGACTTGTAAGTTATGTAGCAGTAGCTGTTATTGTGGTTCTTTTAGCAGTATCTATTTTCCTTATAACTAATACAATTGTTATTGGTATTACAGTACGTAAGGAAGAAATTTCAATTATGAAATACATTGGAGCAACAGATGCATTTGTTAATGCACCATTCTTCGTAGAAGGTATTGTTATCGGGCTTATAGGAGCTATTATTCCGATAGCAATATTAAGATATATATATAGCGGAGTTGTTAATTTTGTTCTTGGAAAATTCTCTGTTTTACAGAATATTCTGGCATTTATGCCAGCATCAGAGGTATTCAATGTACTTATTCCGGTAGCTGTTATTCTTGGAATTGGTATAGGTCTTATAGGAAGTTTCTTCGCTGTAAGAAAGCACGCCGATGTATAGTTTCGGATAATTTTGGGGGCTTTTGCAATCGGATGCAGAAGTCCCTTTTTGCATTATTGATATGGATAAATGTTCCATCTGATGCAATATAAGATAAGGTAAAGGAGTAGCTGTATGAAGAAAGCACTGTTTGGTAAAAATTTAATAAAAAAAATAACAGCAGCATTCATGGTTGTTATACTGCTTATACCGTATTGTTCTGCGATAGTTACATTGGGTGACAATAAGTCAGATTTACAGGATGCCCAGAATCAGCAGAATAATATTCAGAACAAGAAAAAAGAAACTGAAGATAAGATCGCAAAATTAAAAGAAGAGAGTACAGACCTTAATTCTATTATTCAGGGACTGGATGCACAGATGGGTGAATTATCAGCATCTTTAGATGATATTAATACCCAGATTGAGCAGCTTGAGGCTGAAATTGAAGAAACAGAGGCACAGCTTGAGCAGGCTGAAATTGATAAGGAAAGCCAGTATCAGGCAATGAAATTAAGGATTCAGTTTATGTATGAACATAATGATTATACTTATATTGAAGTACTTCTTACATCACAGAGCATGGCTGATATGCTCAATAAATTCGAATATATTAATAAGATATCTGAGTATGACAGACAGATGCTTGAAGAGTATCAGTCAACGATAAATATGATATCTTCTTCTAAGGTAAAACTTGAAGAAGACAGGGAAAACCTGACAGCAAATCAGGAATCTCTGCAGGCACAGCTTGATGCACTTGAGGTTGTACAGAATGAAAAGACATCCCAGTTGAATGCATTGAAAAAGAACACCTCGGATCAGGAAGCATATAAGAAACAGCTTGAGGCTGATGAGAAGAAGCTTGAATCTGAAATTGCTTCTATTACAGCCAAGATTAAGGCAGAAGAGGAGAGTGGAGTTACTCCTACAAACAGATATGATGGTGGTAAATTCAAGTGGCCTACAACAAGTACACGAATAACATCTCCTTATGGTGATACATCAGACAGAACATCACCGCATAAGGGGGTTGATATAGGTGCCGTTAAGGCAGGTGTTTCCGGAGATCCGGTATATGCTGCTTATGATGGCAAAGTTGTAATCGCACATAGACAGAGTGAATATTATTCAACAGCAGGTAATTATGTAATGATTTATCATGGTAATGGACTTTATACAAGATATCTTCATCTTGACAGTCTGAGTGTATCCGTTGGACAGCAGGTTACTAAAGGACAGAAGCTGGGAGTTATGGGTAATACAGGTAACTCATTTGGCGCACATCTGCATTTTGATGTAATGCTGAATGGTTCATATGTAAATCCAATGACATATTTTAACTAAAGATACTTACAAATATATAGCTTAATTGGAGGACTCAATGGATTATGATAATAACAGACCTTTTTCTTCGGAAGGGGCAGTACAGGAGCACAAGAAAAAAAGTAATTTAGGCAAGGGTATTGTTATTGGAGTTGTTGCAACAATACTTGTAATGGGACTGGTTATGTCCAGTGTGTTTATGGCATTTTTAAGAAAAGGCTATCTTCATATTGGTACAAATGGACAGATATATGTTCAGGATGTCGGAACGAGTGACGATGATGGCATTGGAACAAAAGTTGAGAGTAAGTTAAATGCGTTGGATTCGCTGCTTGGAGATGGCTTTTATTTTGATGATGTAGATGATGAAAAGGCTGCCGACAACATTTTTAAGGCTTATCTGGCTGCATATGGCGATAAATACACTGTTTATTACACACCTGAAGAATATAAGTCAATGATGGAGTCGACAACAGGTTCTTTCTATGGCATAGGTGCTGTGTGCCAGAAAGCTGACGATGGTGCAATTCTTATTTCAGAAGCATATGAATATGCACCTGCATACAAGGCCGGCATAAGAAATGGTGATAAAGTCATAGAGGTTAATGGCGAGGATATCACAGGCATGGACCTGTCAGTTGCAGTAGCACTTATTAAAGGTGAGAAGGGAACGGATGTTAATCTTACTATTATGAGAAATGGTGAGAAAATGAATTTCACAGTTACAAGAGACAAGATTGATATTAAAACAGTTTCTTCAGAGGTGCTTGATAATAATATAGGATATATCTACATTTCACAGTTTGATGATGTGACTACAGACCAGTTCAAGGAAGCTGTTAATGACCTTCAGAATCAGGGAGTTGCAGGTCTTGTAATCGATATAAGGAATAATCCTGGTGGAGTTCTTAAGACGGTTGTTGATATGCTTGACTATATTCTTCCTAACGGACTGATTGTGTATACAGAGACTAAGGATGGAACAAGACAGGAATATTCAGGTTCAGATAATCATGAGCTTAACTTGCCAATGGCAGTTTTAGTAAATGGCAACAGTGCGAGTGCATCTGAAATATTTGCTGGTGCAATGCAGGATTATGATAAGGCGCAGATAATCGGAACACATACATTTGGTAAGGGTATTGTACAGACAATCCGTCCACTTACAGATGGAAGTGCAGTTAAGTACACAATTGCCAAATATTTCACTCCTAAGGGACAGGATATTCACGGCAAGGGAGTGACACCTGACAGCGTTGTGGAGCTTCCGGATGATGCAACTGAGGATATGCAGTTGAACGCAGCAATTAACTATCTCAATGGTAAAATGAGTGTGAGAGCGGCAGAGTAACTAATAGACAGGTATGGAATAAAGTACAGGGCAAATCGAATGTTTGTTCTGTACTTTTTGATTGTTATATTGTATAATGAGGAAAATACATCTCAATAATGAGGTAAATCCCTCTGCTCACCAGAGGGTTCGCATTTTCTTTCAGAAAACAAGGAGGGCAAAATCCCTCTCCTCACCAAGGGGTTCGGATTTTGCTTCGCAAAATAGGGAGGGCTTTATGGACAGATTTGTATTACATTCGGATTTTAAGCCGATGGGCGACCAGCCGCAGGCTATTGAAGCACTTACAAAGGGCTTTGAGGAAGGCAATCAGTTTGAGACTCTAGTTGGTGTAACCGGTTCTGGTAAAACATTTACAATGGCGAACATTATACAGAATGTTCAGAAACCTACACTTATTATAAGCCATAATAAGACACTGGCAGCGCAGTTGTATGGGGAGATGAAGGAGTTCTTTCCAGAGAATGCGGTTGAGTACTTTGTCTCCTATTATGATTATTACCAGCCAGAGGCCTATGTACCTCAGAGTGACACTTATATTGCGAAGGATTCATCTATTAATGATGAAATTGATAAATTAAGACATTCGGCAACAGCGGCACTTTCTGAAAGAAATGATGTTATTATCGTTGCTTCGGTTTCATGTATATATGGATTAGGTGCGCCGGTTGATTATAAGAACATGGTTATTTCGCTTCGTCCGGGAATGGAGAAGGACAGGGATGATTGCATAAGAAAGCTTATTGATATCCAGTATGTAAGGAACGACCAGGATTTTAAGCGAGGAACCTTCAGGGTAAGAGGCGATGTTGTTGAAGTGTATCCATCATCATCATCAGGTGATGCCATAAGAGTTGAATTCTTTGGTGATGAAGTGGACAGAATAAGTGAGATAGATTCCCTTACAGGCGAAGTTAAAGGCGTTCTTGAACATATTGCGATATTCCCTAACTCACATTATGTTGTTGAGAAGGAGAAGATGGACGCTGCGATTGAGAATATCAAGGCAGAGCTTGCCGAGAGAGTGAAGTATTTCAAGAGTGAGGATAAGCTTCTAGAGGCACAGAGAATTGAAGAGAGAACGAATTTTGATATAGAGATGATGCAGGAGACAGGCTTTTGTTCAGGAATAGAGAATTATTCAAGACATCTGGCAGGACTTCCGGCAGGGTGTCCTCCGTATACGCTGATGGATTATTTTCCAGATGATTTTCTTATTATTGTGGATGAGTCGCATATCACTATTCCGCAGATTCGAGGCATGTATGCCGGTGACCAGTCAAGAAAGACTACGCTTGTAGATTATGGCTTCAGACTGCCATCTGCGAAGGACAACAGACCGCTTAATTTCAGCGAGTTTGAGAGCAAGATTTCACAGATGCTTTTCGTATCAGCAACACCAAGCACATACGAAGCAGAGCATGAACTTATGAGAACCGAGCAGGTTATAAGACCTACCGGACTTCTTGACCCGGAGATAACTGTTAAGCCGATTGAAGGACAGATTGATGACCTTATATCAGAGATTAATAAGGAAACTGCCAAGAAGAACAAGGTGCTTGTTACTACACTTACCAAGAGAATGGCGGAGGACCTTACTGATTATCTTAAAGAGGCAGGAATCAGGGTTAAGTATCTTCATGCAGATATTGATACGCTTGAGCGTCAGAAGATTATAAGAGATATGCGTCTTGATGGATTTGATGTTCTTGTTGGAATCAACCTGCTACGAGAAGGTCTGGATATTCCTGAAATCAGCCTTGTTGCAATACTTGATGCTGATAAGGAAGGCTTCTTAAGAACAGAGACATCACTTATACAGACGATTGGTCGAGCTGCAAGAAATGCAGAGGGACATGTTATCATGTATGCAGACAAGATTACTGAATCTATGGAAAAGGCTATTTCAGAGACAGAACGAAGAAGAAAGATTCAGCAGGAGTATAATGATGAGCATGGAATTACTCCACAGACAATCAAGAAGGCAGTAAGAGATCTGATAAGTATAAGCAAGGCAGCGGAGCCGGGTGATGCTTCCGGAAAGCTGAAGGTTGATTATGAATCTATGAGCATCAAAGAGCTTGAGAAGGTTAAGACGCAGGTTGAGAAGAACATGCGTAAGGCAGCAGCAGAGCTTAACTTTGAGGAGGCTGCACAGCTTCGTGACAAGATGATTGAGATTAATAAATATATTTATGAAGGAAAAAAACATGGCTGATAGTAAGTTAAAGAAAGAGATAGAAAGAGGCAGTTACAGGAACTGCATAAGGATAAAGGGTGCAAGAGAGCATAATCTTAAAGGAATAGATGTTGATATTCCAAGAGACAAGCTTGTTGTGCTTACAGGACTTTCAGGTTCGGGAAAGTCGAGTCTTGCATTTGATACAATATATGCAGAAGGTCAGAGAAGATATATGGAATCACTGTCTTCATATGCAAGACAGTTCTTGGGACAGATGGAAAAGCCTGATGTTGACAGTATTGAAGGACTTTCACCGGCTATATCTATAGACCAGAAGTCGACTAACAGAAATCCACGTTCTACAGTAGGAACTGTTACAGAAATATATGATTATTTTCGACTTCTCTATGCAAGAATTGGTATTCCGCATTGTCCAAAATGTGGACGGGAAATCAACAAACAGACAGTTGACCAGATGGTTGATGTTATTATGGCACTTCCTGAAAGAACTAAGATTCAGATTCTTGCACCTGTTGTCCGCGGACGAAAGGGTGAACATGTAAAGCTATTTGAACAGGCAAAGAAGAGCGGATTTGTGCGTGTTATTGCTGATGGAAGCATGTATGAGCTTACAGACGAGATTAAGCTTGATAAGAATAAGAAGCATAATATTGAGATTGTTGTAGACAGACTTTCTGTAAGAGACGGAATCCAGAAACGACTTACAGATTCTATTGAGACAGCTCTTAAGCTTGCCGAAGGTCTTATGACAGTAGATGTTATTGATGGTGAGACACTTAATTTCAGCCAGAGCTTTTCCTGCCCAGACTGTGGTATAAGTATTGATGAGGTTGAGCCAAGAAGCTTTTCGTTCAACAATCCATTTGGCGCATGCCCGGACTGTTTCGGACTTGGTTATACAATGAAGTTTGATGCAGAGCTGCTTATACCGGATGAGAGTCTCAGCATTGATGAAGGTGCTATTGTCGGAATGGGATGGCAGTCATCTAAGGATGAGGGCAGCTTTAGCAGGGCGATTCTTGATGCACTTGCAGAGGAATATGGATTTTCATTAAAGACACCATTCAAGGATTATCCTGATGATATTAAGGATATTATTATCAATGGTACTAAGGGACATTCTGTAAAGGTTAAATATAAAGGCCAGCGCGGAGAGGGTGTATATGATGTCGCATTTGAAGGTCTTATTAAGAATATGGAGAGAAGATACAGAGAGACATATTCTGATAATACTAAGCAGCAGTATGAGGAATTTATGAGAATAAGACCTTGTTCTGCCTGTCATGGACAGAGACTTAAGCCGTCTTCACTTGCTGTTACTATTGCAGATAAGAACATATATGAGATTACTAACATGTCTATTATAAAGCTTCAGGAATTCCTTGAGAATATGAAGCTTTCAGAGAGACAGCTGTTTATTGGTGCAGAGATTCTTAAGGAAATCAAGGCGAGAATTAAGTTCCTTGTAGATGTAGGGCTTGATTATCTGGCACTTTCGCGTGCCACAGGAACTCTGTCAGGCGGTGAAGCGCAGAGAATCAGGCTTGCTACACAGATTGGTTCAGGTCTTGTAGGAGTTGCTTATATTCTTGATGAGCCAAGTATCGGACTTCACCAGAGGGATAATGACAAGCTGCTTGGAACTCTGACACATTTGCGCGATCTTGGTAACTCAGTTATTGTCGTTGAACATGATGAGGATACTATGTTTGCAGCCGATTATATTGTGGATATCGGACCAGGCGCAGGAAGAAATGGTGGAGAAGTTGTCGCAACAGGAACTGCTGCGGATATTATGGCGTGCAAGGACTCACTTACAGGTGCATATCTGTCAGGAAGAATCAAGATACCTGTACCGGCAGAGCGTAGAAAGCCTGCTGGCTGGATTAAGGTAAGAGGCGCAAGGGAGAATAATCTTAAGAATATTGATGTAGATATTCCGCTTGGAGTTGTCACATGCGTAACAGGTGTGTCAGGCTCAGGCAAGAGTTCACTTGTTAATGAGATTCTTTACAAGCACCTTGCAAAGTCGCTTAACAGGGCGAGATGTATTGCGGGCGACCATGATGGAATTGACGGAATAGAGCAGCTTGATAAGGTCATTAATATTGATCAGTCACCAATTGGACGAACACCAAGGTCTAATCCGGCAACCTATACAGGTGTATTTGACATGATAAGAGACCTGTTTGCAACGACTAAGGACGCCAAGGAGCGAGGATATACGAAGGGCAGATTCAGCTTTAATGTTAAAGGTGGAAGATGTGAGGCATGTTCAGGCGACGGTATTATCAAGATAGAGATGCATTTCCTGCCGGATGTGTATGTACCTTGTGAAGTCTGTGAGGGTAAGCGTTACAACAGAGAAACTCTTGAAGTAAAATACAAGGATAAGAGCATATATGATGTTCTTGACATGACTATTGAGGATGCAGTTGATTTCTTTGAAAATGTGCCAAGTATAAGAAGAAAGATTGAGACTCTCAACGAGGTTGGCTTGTCTTACGTCAAGCTTGGACAGCCATCAACTGAGCTTTCAGGTGGTGAGGCACAGAGAATCAAGCTTGCAACAGAGCTTTCAAGAAGAAGCACAGGAAAGACTATATATATTCTTGATGAGCCTACAACCGGACTGCATTTTGCCGATGTCCACAAGCTTGTCAATATCCTTCACAGGCTTGCAGAGGGTGGCAACACTGTAGTTGTTATTGAACATAATCTTGATGTTATTAAGACAGCAGATTATATTATAGATATGGGACCAGAGGGTGGCGACCGCGGCGGAACTGTTATTGCCAAGGGAACACCAGAGGAGATTGTTAAGGTTAAGAAGTCTTATACCGGACAGTATGTTAAGAAGTATCTGGAAGAGAAGTAAGATCAGGAAATGAAGAAACGGATATCTGGGAAATGTATGCAAGGTATGTCGGTTTGATATTTTGGGGAGTTGAATGGAGGCAGTTATGATAAAAGGGATTATCTTTGATATGGACGGAGTTATGATTGATACGGAAAATCAGTCTAATCTTGGCTGGCTGTGGGCAGCTTCCCAGAAAAATGTAGAGATGCCATTATGGCTTATCGACAGTTTTAAAGGTGCACCGGCAAAGCTTAGTCAGAGCTTTTTTGATGATTATTATCATGGAGAGCAGGATTACTGGGAAATGCGGACAATGCGCACAGACCATGTTTACAAAATCAGGGAGACAGAGGAAGTTCCGGTTAAGCCGGGGCTTCATATGCTGCTTGATTATATTAAGGATAATGGACTCAAATGTGCTGTTGCAACTTCAACACAGAAATCAAGTGCTGAAAAGAGTCTTCACAGAATAGGAGCATGGGATTATCTTTCTGGTGTTGTATATGGAGATGAGGTTGAGCATGGAAAGCCTGAGCCGGACATATTCTTAAGGGCAGCAGGCTTTATTGGCTGTGAACCGTCAGAATGTGTAGTCATTGAGGACAGTATTAATGGCATTAAAGCAGGACATGCAGCAGGCATGAAGGTGATTCATATACCTGATACTATTGAGATTAACGATGACATCCGAAGACTGACTTCAGTTGTGTGCCATTCTTTATCTGATGTGCCTGATATTATAGACACATGGAATGAGGGAAAGGTTGCTGATGTTGAAGGTTATTATGAAAATGCCAAGATAAACCGTGTGTATGTTGACAGAGTGCATGTTAAGAAAGCATTTGCAGAATACACAGCAGCTTATAATGCAGATGACCCTAAGATTAAATTAAAAATTGACCACACTTACAGAGTTGCAGCTTTGTGCGAAAGAATTGCAAAGGCAGCTGGAATGTGTGCCTATGATGTTGAGCTGGCATGGTTATCCGGAATGCTTCATGATGTTGGAAGATTTGAACAGATAAAGCGTTATAACACATTTTCAGATGCGGACTCTGTTGACCATGCAAAATTCGGTGCAGACCTGTTGTTCAAAGATGGTCTTATCAGTACTTTTCTTAATGGAATGGTCAAATGTACAGGCTACAAGCCAGGAGCATTAGAGGACCGATATAGTTCTGATGGAGTATTTCTGTATGACAGATTGAATAAATCGGACATGGAAATGCTTGAACTTGCAATAAGGTGTCACAATATGTATAGAATTCCGCAAGGACTTAATCGCCGCGAGCAGGCATTCTGCAATGTGCTTCGTGACGCTGATAAGGTTGATATATTTAAGGTTAATATTGATACTCCACTTGAAGAAATATATAACACTACGACTGAAGAACTGATGAAGAGTGATATTACAGATGAAGTGTTAGAAGCGTTTGATGAGGAACACTGTATACTCAAAGCAATAAGATGCACACCGGCTGATACTGTTATTGGTCATGTATCACTTGCTTATGAGCTTGTGTATGATGAGAGCGTGCGGATTACTGTGGAACAGGGCTATCTTGCAAAGCTTATGCATTTTCATTCTGATAATGAGGAGACCAACAGAAAGATGGCGATGGTCAGAGAGAAGATGGATTCTTATGTAAAGAAGAGAATTGGGGAGAAAGATGCATAGATAAGGATTGTCTGGATGAGAATTAGCAAGATAGGAATTGGGGAGAATTAAGGCTTGTCATAAGTGGCAAGTTTAACTATAATGTATATATAAATACACAAGATTGGAGATTGATCATGGATCAGGAGAAAGTTATTGTCATTGACTTCGGCGGTCAGTACAACCAGCTGGTTGCGCGCCGTGTCCGTGAATGTAATGTATATTGTGAGATCTATTCTTACAAGACAGACCTGGCGCAGATTAAGGCCATGAACCCTAAAGGAATTATCCTTACGGGTGGTCCTAACAGCTGTTATGAAGATGGCGCGCCAACATGTACTAAAGAACTTTTTGAACTTGGTGTACCTGTACTTGGTCTTTGCTATGGCGCACAGCTTATGCAGCATGTGCTTGGTGGCAAGGTTGAGAAGGCACCAGTAAGAGAGTATGGAAAGACAGAAACATTTGTAGATAAGAGCAGCGCTTTATTCTCAGATGTCTCAGAGAAAACTATTGTGTGGATGAGCCATTTTGATTACATCTCACAGATTGCACCAGGATTCAAGATTGTTGCCCATACAGCAGACTGCCCAGTTGCAGCAGCAGAGTGTACAGAGAAGAATCTTTATGCAATCCAGTTCCACCCAGAGGTTCTTCATACTCAGGAAGGAACCAAGATGCTTCACAACTTTGTTCGTGGAGTATGCGGATGTGCCGGAACATGGAAGATGGATGCATTTGTCGAGAATACAATTAAGGAAATCCGCGAGAAGGTTGGCAGTGGCAAGGTTTTACTTGCTCTTTCAGGTGGTGTTGATTCATCTGTTGCAGCCGGACTCCTTTCAAGAGCTATTGGAAAGCAGCTTACATGCGTATTCGTAGATCACGGTCTTCTCCGTAAAGATGAAGGCGATGAAGTTGAGAGCGTATTTGGACCAGAAGGACAGTTCGACCTTAACTTTATAAGAGTTAATGCACAGGAGAGATATTACTCTAAGCTTGCAGGCGTTACAGAGCCAGAAGCTAAGAGAAAGATTATTGGTGAAGAGTTTATCCGTGTATTTGAGGAAGAAGCCAAGAAGATTGGTGCAGTTGACTTCCTTGCACAGGGAACTATATATCCAGACGTTGTAGAAAGCGGACTTGGCGGTGAATCAGCCGTAATCAAGTCTCACCACAATGTAGGAGGACTTCCTGATTTCGTTGACTTCAAGGAAATCATTGAGCCACTCCGCAACCTTTTCAAGGATGAGGTTCGTAAGGCTGGTCTTGAGCTTGGAATACCAGAACATCTTGTATTCCGTCAGCCATTCCCAGGTCCGGGACTTGGAATCAGAATTATCGGCGAGGTAACAGCTGATAAGGTTCGTATCGTTCAGGATGCTGACTTTATCTACCGTTCAGAGGTTGACAAGGCCGTAGCTGAGTACAAGAAAGCTAACGGTAAGGCTCCAGCATGGATGCCAAACCAGTATTTCGCAGCCCTCACTAACATGCGTTCCGTTGGTGTTATGGGTGACGAAAGAACTTACGATTATGCGGTTGCACTTCGTGCAGTCAACACAATTGATTTCATGACAGCAGAGAGCGCAGAGATTCCATTTGAGGTTCTCCAGACAGTCATGAGCAGAATTATAAATGAGGTGCGTGGGGTCAACAGAGTATTCTATGATCTGACTAGTAAACCACCTGGAACGATTGAGTTTGAATAACGGACATTTGAGCCACAAATCCTTATTTTAT
>ULRE01039275.1_pt1 | contig 14353 bp, 10 predicted proteins | sample 1955141 | NCBI WGS metagenome assembly ULRE01 (sample SAMEA4835674, study PRJEB28245) | human gut metagenome | biome: gut microbiome; material: fecal sample | place: Denmark | collected 2008
GAGTCAAAGCAAAATGAATAAGGGAAAACAGATTTTGGAGAATCAAATAAGCCTGAATCTCAGGGAAGATAAGACTTTGGAGATTTATGTAGGCGACAGTCTTGCCGCCGAAATTTCCGATGGGCGGCTGGATATGGAGTTTGTAAAAGAAATTCTGGAAGGGCTTGATTATGAAATCAACGAAAGTAGTTTCACAATCCGACCGCTTCATTCTGACGAGCAGAAATACACTTACAGACAAAGTACGCAGATCGAGGGACAGACCGGAAGTATCGGTTATCTTCGTGGCGACTTCGGATCAGGCAAAGAGTTCTTTTCCTCTTGGTTTGACCATAGGCGGGATTTGAAAACGGATAAGTTCAAAAGCGAGCTGGACGAGGTTATCAACGCCCTGCGTTCTGAAGAATACGGGCTGTTAAAAAGCCGCACGGATATGACGCAGTATGCGGCGAAATATCCCGACAGCGCCTTTCAAGGCAACTATGCGACCGAATACGGTTTCCGTGCCGACACCGAAAAATACAGCTTCCTGATACGGTGCAATCCTGCCCGTGGGGACTATAACTTCTACTGCTATTGCTATGTGCGGGAATGGCTCGACCGCCAGATGGAAAAAGCGAGCAGTGGAATCCGCTTTATCACGCCGGATTACAAAGAAAAGTTCAAAATCCCCGACGGGGATAAAATCCGCATTACCCTGAGCGACGGAGAGCAGCTTGACCGCACCTGCCGATATATTGACGATTATCATTTGGAGGTTGGCAGTAACTTCTATCACATCTGCGAGTTTGCCGAGCGAATGGAGCAAAACGGCAATACTGTGATTCCGCTCCGTTCCTCTCTGCCGGAGCAGTGCTATGTGTTCGTGCAGACGGAAAACTGCGTCGGCATTGTCAAAAAGGGCGAAAGCGGATTTTACCGCACGGATATTCAGGGCGGCAAGCCCAGTGAAACAAACGCCCTTGTGAATGAGATGAATGAAAAACTCGGCTTGTCAAAAGGTCAGGCAGAGGCAATGAAGGCAGGCTCAATGTTCGGTTGGGATACCCCTGCCGCCGATCCGAAAAGCTATGATAAAAACGGTATCCCCGTAAGACCGAAACAGAAAGACTATGAAAGATAGGAGGTGCATAACCGATGGCACGAAAGTACGACCTGATTTCCGAGCTGTACCGCCGTACCGCACACGCTGTTGTTTCCGATGTTCAGAACTGGCAAGCCTTTTTGCGCTGCGCCTGTCGGAACTATCGTCTGCGATTTGACGAGCAGCTTCTCATCTACGCCCAAAGACCGGACGCAACGGCGGTATTGGAAATCGAGCGCTGGAACGATAAATTCGGGCGTTGGGTAAACCGTGGCGCAAAGGGTATCGCCGTATTTGAGGACGCTGAGCGGAGCAGGCAGCGCTTAACCCATTACTTCGATATTTCTGATACGCACGCAAGCCGCTACTCCCGCCCCGTCCCGCTTTGGGATATGAAACCGGAATATGCGGACGATGTGATCGAATCCCTTGAAAGCACCTTCGGCGAATTGGAAAACAGGGAAAGCCTTGCGGACGCTGTGCTGAGCGCCGCTAAAAACGCCGTGGAAGATAATATCCCCGACTATTTGGGCGATCTGATGTATGCCGCAGATGACAGCTTCCTCTACGGTCTTTCGGAAGATATGATTACCGCTATGTATAAGAAAGCGGTAACAAACAGCGTGGCGTATATGATGATGACAAGGCTTGGGATAGATACCGAGCCTCTTTTTGAAGCGGAGGATTTCACTGTCATTACAAATTTCAATACGCCGGAAACCTTAAACGCCCTCGGTATTGCGTCAAGCGATATTGCGGAGATGGGGCTTGGGGAAATCTCCCGTACCGTTCTTGCCCTTGAAAGGCAAAATCGCATCATTGCGGACAGAGAGAAACCGGAATACAATAAGGCTGAAAATAAGAGCGAAAGGAGCTTTGAAAATGAACGAGCTGACATACACAATGCAAGGCGATTACAATCTTCCCGACCTGACAATGCCCGAACAGCCGGAAGTGACTTTGGGCAGGTACGCTCAGATGAGGCGGAAATTTCTCAAAGAACATCACAAAATCCGGTACTACAATCTTCTGACGAGCTGCACCCTGACACAGCATTTGGCGGAAACCGAGCAGACAGCGCTCCGCTTGGAAGAAACCCTGATAAAGCAGATGGCGGCGCAGGAGGGCTTGACCGAAAGCCTGAAAGCGGCGGATATGATGAAGTGGGTGCAGGGAATGAACAATCTGAGGAACAGAGTGCAGGAGATCGTGAAAGCGGAGGTCATCTTCGCTTAGATTACTACGACCGAAGCAACGAGGACAAGAGCCTGCCGTTTTTCGGCGGGGACGATACCATCCGTGAAATCCTCGGCACAACGCCCCACCTGAAAGCCTCGAAAGAGGAAATTCGTGCTTTCTATGAAAGCAATCCCGATAACGCCGCCCGTACCGAATATATCAAGGGTATTTTCAATAACGATTATACTGAACTGATTTTGAGCGACGGGCGGCGAGTCGGGTACAAAACTTGGCAGAATGTGCTTCAGCTTTGGGAGGGAAATTATGCAGATCGAATAGCACAAGGTTTCTATGATTGGGGCGTGATCGCACAGTATTTTGAGGCAATGCGGCTGCTCGGCGAATTGCAGGATACGATGAAGCCGTTACCGTCCGTAGACGGGCAACTGAACTTTTTGGATATGCAGGCAGAGGAAAAGACCTCTGCTTTTTCTTTTTCTCAGGAGATTATCGACGCTGTTCTCACTCGTGGAAGCGGCGTATCGGAGGGAAAGTTCCGTATCTATGAGCAGTTTGAAAAGAGCCTATCCACAAAGGAAAATGCCGATTTTCTGAAAAATGAATACGGTTGGGGCGGTGCTTATCCCGTTATTGTCGGCGCAGGCATTGACGAGCAGCACGACGGGAAAGGCATTTTGATCTCAAAAGGCATTGGGGACGATAAGCCGCATATCCGGCTGAATTGGACTCAGGTTGAGAAGCGGATAAAGGAATTGATACGGCTTGACCGCTATCTCAATCCAAAGGAAAAAGAGATTTATCCGCAGTGGCTTGAAAAGCAGGAGGAACGCCGAGCGGAACTTGCCGAAGAACAGAGAAACCGTGAAATCCTCTCCTCTGCTCCGCCCAAGCAGGAATCGGCGCAGGCGGCTGAAAGCGAGCCGCAGCAGGAAGCGCAGTATGCCTATCATCTCGGCGATACGGTATATATCGGCGCTGACGAGTATGAAATCCTTGCCTTTGATGATAAGCGTGTCGTTCTTCACGATATGCAGTATCCGCTGTTTCAAAAGGAATTGGAGAGAGCAGAGTTTGACCGCAGGGTGCGGGAAAACCCGATGAACGACCACCTGAAGGTAACGAATCAGGCGGCGGTTGCAGAGCAGCAGCCTCGTTTCAATTCTATCGAGTTTGAAAAGCTCATTCCCCACCGTATGCGTTTCAAGGAAACCGATTTGGTAAACGGCAATGAGATGTATTGGGTAACGCAGGAGATTTTTACTGCCGGGGATTTAAGGAAGTTCCAGCAGGCTGTTCAGAGCTACGACGGGGATATTAAAAAATTCTATGTTACACCCCGTGATCTAAGCCCGTCCTACTCTTTTGAGGAGGATATGGAAAACAAGGTTTTGGCAGTTGTCACGCCCGATACTATCCTGCAAGACGATTATATTCAGGCTGTCCGAAGCGAAGGACTCGGCGATTACCTTCAGCCGGAGGAAAAAGCTGATCCGGCTGAATCGCCTGCCTTTGACATTGGTATGGGGTATCTCGGCAACGGTCTTACCGTCTGGAACAGAGCAGTTGAGGAAAGCGGCGATTACCAAACGATTGCCCATATCAACGATGAGGGCGAAATCCGCTACTATGTGGACGGACTGCCCGAAAATGTAGTGGCAAGGATTGAGCAGGCGGCGGCACGGGAACAGCAAAAATCGTTATTCTCTGCCGCTTATAAAGTCGGCGACAGAGTGTATTTGGACGGAAAGCCTTTTGAAATCACACGGGTAGATGACTGGAATGTAGAGCTGATGGATCGCTCTGTGCAAAATCCGCAGCCCCGTTTGGAGCGCAAAGATAGCTTTATGCGCCTTGTTCAGCAGAACGAGCGCAGCAGCTTTACGGACGCTTATCGTGCGTACAACGAAATCAAGAGTGCTAATCCCGACAGCCTTGTGCTGTATCAGATGGGCGATTTCTTTGAAGCCTACGGTGCGGACGCACAGACTGTAAGCGAAGCGTTGGAGCTGAATCTTGCTTCCCGTTCTATCGGCGGCAATCAGCGAACACAGATGTGCGGCTTTCCGGCAAACCGCTTGGAAACCTATGTCAATATGCTTCTTGACCGTGGCTTTGATGTGGCTGTTTCTTCCCTTGAAAACGGAGAGCGCAGCACCCGAAACATCGTATCGACCAATAAGGAAGATCCGGTGCAGTCGCAGCCGGTCGGCAGAATCGACTATCTGCATACGGACGGGACGGTGCGGGAAAGCGTTGAATACACCAGCCCCTATCAGTTTGAAAAGGATATAAAGGAAGAAAATTACTACGGTGTTCCTTTTACCGTCGTTTTCTATAAGGATAAAGACGGGAACACTATACCGCAGGATTTTATCAGCAGCCTTGATCCGCAACCGAAAGGCGTAGAAATCATTGATTCGCCCTATCTTGCAAACGACAGGGCGGCAGAAAATACGCTCCCGCCCGACGAGAGATTTTTCGTCATTGAAACCGATGATGGTTATGCCATTTGGGACGATTTGACGGAAGCGATCTATATCGACGATGAGGGCGTCAGCGAGGAGTTTAAGAGCGAGTGGCAGGCAAACGACTACTTGGAACAGGTCAAGAAATCTGTTTCCGAACTGGATACGGCAAAAGCGCTCATAGATGAGTATTGCCGTGAGGAGTTTGAGCGTGACGAGGGTGCGGATTACACAGACCTTTCCAATGTGGAGCTTGCTTATACGACAACCGAAGATGATAAGCACGAAATTCAGGCGAGAGTTAATCTTGTGGATTACCGGCTTGAAACCCTTGTAGACGGAAAAGTTGTCAGGAGCGAACAGTTTTCTTCTCTTGAAGATATGATCGAAAGGAGTTTGCAGAGCCTTTCCTTTAACGATCTTGTGTATCTGTCTGACGAGGAAATTGAAATAGCAGAACAAAATTCTGTCGAACAGCCTGAGCAGAAAGCAGCCGAGCCATTCACGCCTGCTTTCAGCCAGCCGAAGCGCTCACGGGTACAGACCTTTGATCTGCACCCTGAAATCCCGTTGTCCGAACGGCACACCTTTGACCTTGCTTCCCACGAAGTGCCAGAGGCAGGCAAAAAAGAACGCTTCGGCTGGAATATGGAGGCAATCAGGGTGCTGAAGGAATGTGAGTTTGATAATCGTTTTGCAACGCCCGAAGAACAGGAAATCCTTTCGCAATATGTCGGTTGGGGCGGTATCCCCGAAGCCTTCGATGAAAATAATCCCTCTTGGGCGGACGAGTTTATCGAACTTTACACCGCCCTTTCTCCTGATGAGTATGAAAGCGCAAGAGCAAGCACTCTGACCGCCTTCTATACCCCGCCCGTTGTCATTTCCTCAATCTACAAGGCAATGGAGCAGATGGGCTTTCGGGAGGGCAATATCTTAGAGCCTTCCTGCGGAATCGGCAACTTTATCGGTATGCTGCCCCAGTCTATGCAGGACAGCAAAATCTACGGCGTTGAGATTGATAAGATTTCAGCGGGGATTGCACAGCAGCTTTATCAGAAAACCTCGATAGCGGCGCAGCCGTTTGAGGAAGCAAATATCCCCGACAGCTTTTTTGACGCTGTGATCGGGAATGTGCCTTTCGGCGATATTCGAGTGAATGACAGGAGGTATAACAAGCATAATTTTTTAATCCACGACTACTTTTTTGCGAAGTCCTTAGACAAGCTTAGACCGGGCGGCGTAATGGCGCTTATCACAAGCAAAGGCACGATGGATAAGGAAAATCCAGCCGTGCGGAAGTATATCGCACAGCGAGCAGACCTGCTCGGCGCTATTCGATTGCCGAACAACACCTTTAAGGGAAACGCCGGAACGGAGGTTGTTTCGGATATTCTGATCCTGCAAAAACGGGATAGGCTCATTGACCTTGAGCCTGAATGGGTACACCTGAACACCGATGAAAACGGCGTGAAGATGAACGCCTACTTTGTCGCTCATCCCGAAATGGTACTTGGCGAATGGAAAACCGTGTCCGGCAGATTCGGCGAAGAAGATACCGTTGTCCCTTATGAAAATGCCGACCTTGCCGAGCTTTTGGACGAAGCCATTTCCAATATCCACGCAGAGATTACAGATTACGAAGTGGACGAGGAACTGACCGAAGAAGATAACTCCATTCCCGCCGATCCCGAAGTCCGCAACTTTTCCTATACGGTTGTGGACGATAAAATCTATTACCGTGAAAATTCCCGAATGACTCCGGTGGAATGTTCGGCAACGGCTGAAAACCGGATCAAGGGTATGATTGCCATAAGGGACAGTGTTCGCAGCCTGATTGAAATGCAGACCGCAGGCTTCTCTGATGATGAAGTTGAAAAAGAACAGCAGAAGCTAAATGCGCTTTACGATACTTTTTCCAAGAAGTACGGGCTGATCAATTCCCGTGCGAATGTGTCCGCATTTTCTCAAGACAGTTCCTTTGCACTGCTCTCCGCACTGGAGGTGCTTGATGAGAACGGGGAGCTGGAGCGCAAGGCGGATATGTTCACGAAGCGGACGATCAAGCCACACACTCCTGTTACCTCGGTTGATACCGCCAGCGAAGCGCTTGCCGTATCTATGGGCGAAAAAGCCTGTGTGGATATGGAATATATGTGTTCCCTTACGGGCAAGACCGAGCAGGAAATCTATGGGGAATTAAAGGGCGTCATCTTCCTAAACCCGATGTACGGTTACGGAAACAGCACCGAGCGAAAGTACCTGATGGCGGACGAATACCTTTCCGGCAATGTGCGGGAAAAGCTCGCTTGGGCAAAAAAATCCGCAGAAGTCTACCCCGAAGATTACAACATCAATGTGGAAGCTCTGGAAAAGGTACAGCCGAAAGACCTGACTGCCAGCGAGATTTTCGTACAACTCGGTACAACTTGGCTGCCGGAAGAAATCGCACAGCAGTTTATGTATGAGTTTTTGGATACGCCCGTTTATGCGAGATGGAATATTAAAGTCCATTACTCAAAGCTGACGGGCGAATGGAATGTGGAGGGAAAATCCTATGACCGTGGAAACCTGAAAGCCTACAACACCTACGGCACGAAGCGTGTCAATGCCTACAAAATTATTGAAGATACGCTCAATATGAAAGATGTGCGTGTCTTTGACTATATGGAAGATGATGAGGGCAAAAAGAGGGCTATCCTCAATAAAAAAGAAACCGCTATCGCCCAGTCAAAGCAGGAGCTTATTAAGCAGGGCTTTCAGGATTGGGTATGGCGTGATCCCGCAAGACGGGAAAAGCTGGTACGGCTGTATAACGACAAGTTCAACAGTATCCGCCCCCGTGAGTATGACGGAAGCCATATCACTTTCAGTGGTATGAATCCTGAAATTGAGCTGCGGGAACATCAGAAAAATGCGGTAGCTCATATCCTTTACGGCGGGAATACCTTATTGGCACACGCTGTGGGTGCGGGCAAGACCTTTGAAATGACTGCCGCCGCTATGGAGTCCAAGCGGCTCGGACTTTGCAATAAATCCCTCTTTGTCGTGCCGAATCATTTGACGGAGCAGTGGGCGGCGGAGTTCTTGCAGCTCTATCCTGCGGCAAATATTTTGGTTGCTACGAAGAAAGACTTTGAGATGAAAAACCGAAAACGCTTCTGCGGCAGGATTGCCACAGGCGATTATGACGCTGTGATTATCGGTCACTCGCAGTTTGAAAAAATCCCGATAAGCATTGAAAGGCAGAGGGCTGTTTTAGAACAGCAACTTAGTGATATTATCGAAGGAATTGCGGATATAAAGAGAAACCGTGGCGACCGTTTTTCGGTCAAGCAGCTTGAAAAGACGAAAAAATCCCTGCAAACGAAGCTGGAAAAGCTGAACGATCAATCAAGAAAGGATGATGTCGTAACCTTTGAAGAACTCGGTATAGACAGGCTTTTCATAGATGAAAGCCATTATTACAAGAATCTGTATCTCTACACAAAAATGCGGAATGTGGGCGGTATCGCTCAGACGGAAGCGCAGAAATCTTCCGACCTCTTTATGAAATGCCGCTACCTTGATGAGATTACTGGAGGGCGTGGCGTTGTGTTTGCGACGGGTACGCCGATCTCAAACAGTATGGTAGAGCTGTATACGATCCAGCGGTATTTGCAGTACCGGACGCTGCAAGAACACGATTTGCAGCACTTTGACGCTTGGGCGTCGATGTTCGGCGAGACGGTCACAGCAGTCGAGCTTACACCCGAAGGAACGGGATACAGAGCGAAAACACGCTTTGCGAAATTCAATAATCTGCCCGAACTGATGGCGATGTTCAAGCAGGTGGCAGACATCAAAACCGCAGATATGCTCGATCTTCCCGTACCGGAAGTGGAGTATCATAACATCGCCGTGAAGCCGTCACAGGTGCAGAAGGAAATGGTCGCCTCTCTCGGCGAACGAGCCGAAAAGATAAGGGGCGGCGGTGTGGATTCCAGCGTAGATAATATGCTTAAAGTTACGAACGACGGGAGAAAGCTCGCCCTTGACCAGCGAATGATGAATCCAATGCTGCCCGATGAAGAAGGCAGTAAAGTCAACGCCTGCGTGAACGAGGTGTTCCGTATATGGGAGGAAAACAGCGATAAAAAACTGACGCAGCTTCTTTTTTGCGACCTCTCCACTCCAAAGGGTGCAGGCGAGTTTTCCGTCTACACGGATATACGACAGAAGCTGATCGAGCGTGGTATTCCCGAATCGGAAATCAAGTTTATCCACGAGGCGGATACCGAAACGAAGAAGCAGGAGCTGTTCAAAAAGGTACGCCGTGGCGAAGTACGAATCCTGATGGGCAGTACACAGAAAATGGGCGCAGGGACGAATGTGCAGAACAAGATCATTGCTTCCCACGACCTTGACTGCCCGTGGCGACCTGCCGATCTGGAGCAGCGAGCTGGGCGGACGGTGCGGCAGGGCAACGAAAACCCGAAGGTCGGTCTGTACCGATATGTTACGGAAGGCACTTTTGACGCATACTGCTGGCAGCTCGTTGAGGGCAAGCAGAAGTTCGCAAGTCAGATTATGACAAGCAAATCTCCCGTGCGTTCCTGTGAAGATGTGGACGCTACTGCTCTTTCTTATGCGGAGATCAAAATGCTTGCGGCGGACAATCCGCACATCAAGGAAAAAATGGATTTGGATATTCAGGTGCAGAAGCTGCGCCTTTTGAAGTCCAACTATCTCTCCGAAAAATATGAGCTGGAGGACAAGATCATCAAATACTACCCGACAACAATCGCTCGGACGAAAGAGACGATTGCGGGACTGGAAAAGGACATATCACTTGCAAAAGAACACCCGAAGCCTCTTGACGATACCTTTGTAGGGATTGAGGTTAAGGGTGTTTCTTATTCCGAAAAAGCGGAAGGCGGACAGAAAATCATTGACGCCTGCAAGGAAATGACCTCGCCCGATCCCGTCCCTCTCGGCAAGTACAGAGGCTTTGAGTTGGAGCTTTCCTTTGATACCTTTGAAAAAGCCTATCAGGTAAAAATCAAGGGCAGCCTTTCCCGTTCCGTCTCTTTAGGCACGGACGCTATCGGCAACATTACCCGAATCGACAATGCCATTGAGAAAATCCCTGAACGGCTGGAGGCGAAAAGCAGGGAGCTTTCAACTCTCGAACAGCAATTCGCTACTGCGAAAGCAGAGGTTGAGAAACCGTTTGATAAGGAGGAAGAACTGACCGAAAAGACAAATCGGCTCAATGTCCTTAATGGCTTGCTCAATGTGGATAAGCGGGAAAATGAGCTTGTGGACAGTGCGCCGGACGAGGGCGACAGCGTACCCACTCCAAAGGAAAGAGCCTACGAGCGCTAATTCTTTTGCGGTATGGGAGAAATCTCATACCGCCTTTACATAGTAAGTTCTCTGAACTGCTGTGTCAGTAAAAATAGAACTGTGGCTTCCTTGTGCGAGTAATGCTTTGGTTTTATAATATGAGACATCATACAAAGAAAAGAGGTAAAACCCGATGGAAGAAAACTGTTCTATCAAACTGTTTGAAAGCGATCTTGAAAGTATGCTGTCTCAGGTACTCGCTAAAGCCCGTTCCCGTGATGAGAAATTGAAGGCTGCAAAGGAAAAGGCGGTAGAGCTTAAACATCAAAACGAGACAATCAATGATGTCTTGGATTTGGAAAAGCCAGCTTCTCTTACCGAAGAAGAATGCAAACTTTTAATCAAGTACCTGCTTGCAGAAAACAATGTTGTATTGGAAGAATACCGCATTTGTTATATGTGAGGGCTGATGGACGGAATGGAAATCAAAAAAACAGTAGAATAAAACTTACATAGCCGCTTGGTTTTACAAAAATCAGGCGGCTATATCTATCACGGCAAGGTGGAAAAAGACATAGTGCTGTGATATAATAAAGTGGCTCTTTGAGAGTCAATGTCAAGAAAACTGAGGTTATTTTCCTATGAAAAATATTTTGATTCACGGCTTGGGACAAAACAGTAAGGATTGGGATACCATTAAAAATGAGTTGGAAACGAGGGGAATTTCCTCTGTCGCTCCTGATTTATTTGACCTTGCAAAAGGCAGGAAATTAGACTATCCCACAGTATATCAGGCATTCAGCGAGCTGTGCGAGTCTTACCAAGACAAACTAAATCTTTGCGGGCTTTCCCTCGGCGGTCTGCTTGCGCTCAATTATGCTATCCAGTATCCGAAAAAAATAAACTCTCTTGTTTTGATCGGAACGCCGTTTGAGATACCGAAAGGACTGCTGAAATTTCAAAATATTGTATTTAGATTTATGCCCAAAGCCGTATTTCAGAATATGGGCGTAAGCAAAAAAGATTTTATTCGTTTGAGCAAATCAATGGTTGATCTCAATTTTATGGATTCGGCGACAGCGCTTGATTGTCCCGCCCTTATTCTTTGCGGCGCAAAGGATAAAACGAATATGGAGAGTGCTAAGCGGTTTCACGAAGCAATGAAAAACAGCAAGCTGGTCATTGTGGAAGCTTCCGGTCACGAAGTAAACAAAGATAATCCGAATGAGTTAGTTCGTGTTTTGCAAGACTTTTGGGCAGACAGGTAGAGATGAGGTTTTTAATAATGAATGAGAGAGAAAGAATTATCCGGTTATGGTTTGATATGTGGCTGAAACAACAGGATTTGGGCATAGATGATATTTTTACAGAAGATGTGGTTTATACGGAAAGCTGGAGTCCAAAATATCAGGATCGCAAAACTGTTAAGCACTGGTTTAATGAGTGGAATACACGGGGAAAAGTCCTTATTTGGGACATTAAGCAGTTTTTCCATAAAGGTAATCAGACTATCGTGGAATGGTACTTCAAAAATGAAATGAACGCTGGAAGCATAGAAGAATTTGACGGCATTTCACTTGTAGAGTGGACGGATGATAACAAAATTAAGTCTTTAAAAGAATTTGGCTGCAACCGTAATAACTATAATCCGTATCAATATGGCGATCAACCTCGATTTAGAGATGAAAAGGCAAATTGGTTTTGATATGTTGATTATCGTGGTAGATTTCCGTCACGAATTTAATAAAGGAAATATGGAGACAGAAAGATGGAATATATAGTAGATGATAAAAAACTGGACGCATTTACCTTTATTGCGTTCGTCAAACAAGTATGGCAAGGCAATTATGATATTGAAAAAACACAGTGTGCATTGTCTCAGACAATCAATATTACTGCTTATGAAAATGAGGCACTGATTGGCTGCTTGCGTATTCTTACAGACGGATATTATTTCGGTACGATTACAGAGTTGCTCGTCCTTCCTGAATATCAAAAACAGGGAGTCGGCAGTAAACTCTTGCAACTTGCAAAGGATAATACCCCTACTATGCTGTATTTTGGAGCGCAGCCGGGGATAGAAAAGTTTTACGAAAAGAATGGTTGCAAAAGAAGCTTGCAATCCTATGTGATCGAAAAGGAACGGTCATAACGAAAATTTACGAGGTGCTTAGTATGGAAGTCAAAAAAATAGATGATACTCAAATTACAAATGCCATTGACTTGATTTGGCAAACTTTTTTACAATTTGAGGCTCCCGATTATTCTGAAGAAGGAGTTAAGTCGTTTCAGGATTTTATTGAGAACAAAGAGATCATCAAAACATTAGAATTTTGGGGCGCTTATGACGAAGAAGAACTAAAGGGAGTTATCGCAACAAACGAAAACCGGAAGCATATCTGTTGCTTTTTTGTGAAAGCACAGTATCAAAGACAAGGCATTGGTAGAAAGTTGTGGGACTTCCTACGAGAAAATAGTTCAAGCAAAACCATTACAGTAAATTCTTCTCCGTATGCAGTTCCGGTCTATCATAAACTGGGTTTCGTAGATACCGATACGGAGCAACTTTCGGATGGTATGCGATATACACCTATGCAATTTATAAAATGAACGATTGGTTTGAAAGAGGTGGTTTGTAGGTGAAGCGTTGTATTGTAGTAACCGAAATAGTCTAAAATAAAATATCAGGAGGTTAATAATGACTATTTCGGAGACAAAAATCTATCCTCGTACCGGGGACAAACAAACGGTATACTTAAAAAGCGTAGTAAAAAATCCTAATATTATTGTTGGCGATTATACGATGTATAATGATTTTGTAAATGCTCCAACGGATTTTGAAAAAAACAATGTTTTGTATCACTATCCAATCAATCACGACAGACTAATTATTGGAAAGTTTTGCTCTATTGCGTGTGGTGCGAAGTTTATTTTCACAAGTGCTAATCACACTTTGAAGTCATTGTCTACTTACCCTTTCCCATTGTTTTTTGAAGAATGGGAACTGGACAAAAGCAATGTGACAGATTCGTGGGATAATAAGGGAGACATTGTTATCGGTAACGATGTATGGATTGGATATGAAGCTGTTATTATGTCCGGTGTTACCATTGGTAACGGAGCAATCGTTGGGACTCGTGCAGTAGTAACGAAAGATGTGCCGCCTTACACGATTGTAGGCGGTATACCCGCACGACAAATCCGAAAGAGATTTTCTGAAGATACCATATCATCATTATTGAGTATTAGATGGTGGGATTGGTCGGATGAAAAAATTAAAAAAAATATTTCCGCCATTCAAACAGGAAGTATTGATGATCTAAAGTAATGGGACTTACCGAATAACAAATACCTTTACATAGCCGCTTGGTTTTTACAAAAAATCAGGCGGCTATATTTTTGTTTAAGGAGGTGTTCGCTTATGGGCGAAACAGACTACAACGCCCTGCTCTACGATAAGATGAAAGCCGAGCAGGACAAGTACAGAGACTGGCTGCTTAATCAGCCGCCGGAGGAAATTTTGAATCATACCTACGAGTACACGATGAGAGAGGACATCGTGATGTGTATGGAAGAACTGGAGCTTTCTCCGAAACAGGCAAAGGCTTTGCTTCGTTCCCCTTGCCCTCTTGACGATGTCTATAAAGAGTTCAGGGACAGAGAAGTGGAGCATATGGATACCATTCGTGATTCCATCGAAACGAGGGCAAATGATGTGCTCAAACGAGACAAAAACAGAGAAAGCAGGTGAGAAAATGGTGTGTAAATTAAAAACAATCCGTGCGGATATGCTGGTGTTGCAGTGCCAGCTTGAAAGAGAATTGATCAGATATGTGAAGCGGTATCTCTGCCAGCCGCAGGTCACAATCATCACAAATGATAAGCAGTTTGCCTTTATGTGCGAGCTGTACGACTATGTGGAGAATACGGAGCTTCCGCCTGAAATGGTAAGTTCCCTTATGAAAACGAAAAATGTCTTGGAGCTGTCTTGGGACGAATGGCTGATGAATGCCGAAGTTGAAGATATGGAAGATTCCATTGAGAAAGTCGCAGAGCTTCTCAGGAAAGGGAAGATCTGATATGCCATATATTCCGCCGGAAGTGGTCGAACAGGCTCGGCAGATCGACCTTTTAACTTATCTAAGAAGGATGGAGCCGGATAATGTTGAACAAGTCAAAGGAACGAGAAATGTATATCGTACCGTTGACCACGACAGCTTAAAGATTTCAAATGGTGTAAATGATACTATTTAAATGTACAAAAAGTGGAAAATAA